>Ga0316208_1000163_pt1 | contig 96363 bp, 77 predicted proteins | sample 3monopyrite_MG_FD_204944 | JGI IMG/M metagenome (GOLD analysis project Ga0316208, IMG submission 204944) | Microbial mat bacterial communities from mineral coupon in-situ incubated in ocean water Damariscotta River, Maine, United States -... | ecosystem: Environmental > Aquatic > Marine >... | reverse complement strand
TGGGTAAATACCTCTCCAGTTACCTCCATTAAATTCAGTGAATTTTCCCACTCAGCAAAGTCTTTTATTTTTCCAAATCCTTTTGTTGAAGGAGTATTCCTAAAAGATACTGGAGAAGCTGTGATAGAATTCTTGGTCAGCAATTGTACCAATCTTTCTCCAGATGGAATTATGCCACCTGGGTTTTCTCGAATGTCAATGATAAGCTTGTCTTGCGGCATACCTTCTAAAAAGGAACTTACATTGGTAATAAAGGTATTGACATTCCCCACCTCGAAAGAAAAAATACGCAGATAGCCTACATCTCCAGAGCTTGTTTTAATGGTCCCATACTTTAAGATATTATCGAAAGATTGCAAGACGTATTTTTTAGCAATGCGCTTTTTCGATTTTTCTTGACTAAAATGTTGATTCTGAAATTTCATTTTAGTCAATTGTTTTTGGTCCAAACTAACGTCTTTAATGGCCGCTCCAGATTTTGGTGCCGCAGCCACCTGAGCCGGTGCATTGTAGTACACCCGCCAAACAAATGAGAAGGTTACTGGTTCGCCATCTGCATTCTCGCAACTCAATGTTACCCAATCTTCATCTGGTGGAAAAGAATAGGCCAATGATCGTATCGTTAAATTCGAAAGCGTCAATTTCATGGCAGCAGACCTATTGGCCCCTTGCGAGTACTCAGACAATACTTCAATGTATTTATCGATAGGAATTCCATTCCAATGAGTAACCTTCATGCCATACACCAATGCATCATCTTCATAACCAAATAACTTCTTGGTAATTACGTATACGGGCTGATCATTCTCATAATACCTTTCAATGACAAAGGGTATAAAGGCCACAAGGTTTTTCCATGGATCCGGCATCACAAGTGTTGTGTGTCGGTCATTAAGTTTAAGGAATATGCGTTGTAATTTTCTCAAAAAGGAGAGCGCATTGTCTTCATTAAACTCACCTCCTTTCAACAGTCGCAGCTCTTGTACTGGATCAATGGCAAAGGCTTTCTCCTTGATGGGAAGGTGTACATAATAATTTTTTATCGTATTGATTAAAGTCTCACAGATATAATCTTTCTGTTTTGCTTTTAATGGCAAACCCCAATTTCTGAGGCTCGCGATGGGTGGTGATTGTGCATACATAATATATTTATTTAAAAAGTGGTCTTCCAATCATGAATTCGCCAACAGACCCTTCTTGGAAGTAGTCTAAGCCTGTTAATTTGCTAAATCGGTCAGTATTGCCTACCCCCAAACCGCATGCGCCTATGCCCATAGAAGTGGCCACCAAATACAATGTTTGATAAATCACTCCAATGTTTTTGAGTTGTGCTGCATATGACATTGAACTGTATTTCCAATTGAATCGGTTGAATCGATTGGCAAGCGTGATTAAAATTTGAGGAAATCCTTGCATTGCTGATGCTTGATAGGCTTCTTGCAATAGGATTTCCATTTCTTGCGTAGGTGCTGTCACAAGACTCAACTGATGTGCTTTGGGATCGTAATAATACATCCCCCTAGCAATTCCCGCACATTTATTGATGGTGACATAAAACTCCGTCTCATAATTTGCCCCACCTCCTGGATATGGTTTACTTATAAAATCTCCATAATCACTAGAGTATTCGTATCGTACTCTTGCACTTCGGAACAAAAACTCCCCTAAATTTTCTAAACTTAATGGCAACACTCCATATTGCCGAATTGATGTTCTATCTTCCAGCACCTTTGTGAAAGGTTGGTCGTTATGGTAAAGCCATGCCAAATTTGGTTGAGGCAATGGGATGCTATTCTCCTTCCAGACATTTTCTTTCAATGCAGGTTGTGGTGGCAAAATGCCTTTAAATCTGAATGATCCACCAATGTCTTTCTCTGTTCTTCCTGTTCGACTCAAAGAATGAAAAATCAAATCATGAAATGCCCATTGGCGCAGGGTCTCATCCTTACTTTCAAGATTGACTTTTTCTTCAGAGCAAGCATTTATAATTTTTGCCTCGATCAATAGCTCAAATACATTCGTTGGAATATGCTTCTGTTCCTTTTGAAATTGAGTCAATGAAAGCACCTCTTTAAAGGCATAGAACAATTGCAAAACAACAGGATCATGCACTACCAAATAACACATTGCCTTGGGATTCCGTAATACAATCTCCCCTTCTTCCCAATGCAAATAGCTAAAGCGTGAAAGTTGCCAATATGTGGCCAGAACCTTCTCTTTTTTTGATATTCGGAAGGATTGACTGCAGGGCTTAAGAGTGAGCATAGGATTGGGAACACTGTTTTTATATTCAACCAATTTATATGCTGCCATGTCTTGAATCAGATCCTTAGGAGCCTTCTTTCCAAACTCCTTCTGAAAAGCTCCAGTTTTTAACGATTGCCGAATTCCACCATTTTTCAATTTTGCCAAAACTTTAGAAACATCTATTCCTTTGTATTTGGAAGACTGTTTCAAAAATTTTTCCGAATCTTCATTAAACTGCTTCTTACTTACAGTCAAATAAACTTGTGATGTTTTTTCCATGATATTCGATTATAAAAACATTGGTACTGGATTCAAATCCTCTTCTTTCTTTTTCTCTTTTAACCATCCCATTTTAACTGGAATGTCATACAAACGCCCTTCGCCAAATCGTGCCCAAAAATGCCGTAAGCCTGGCACCACAACTTTTACTACAGGCAGTTCAATGTCAGGTCTAGTTTGATTGAGTATGAGCATTTCCAAGTCCAGATCTTCAACCACTTTGATGCACATATCCAATTGCTCTTTAAGGTCAACAGTTTTGCAAGATGGCAACTCATTTATGTGCAATTTTTTTCCACTAGCTGGCGCCAAATAAGGCTGATTTTTTAGTGTAGCCGTTTCCCACCACTTAATGGCTTCAGGATCGTTAAACTGATATTGAGCTTCACCATTTTCATCCAACTCAAGAACTGCGGGGATAAACTGATTCATCTCAGTAATAGCACGATTAATGGCGATTCTAGCATCTAAATGAGCTCCAAATCCCATGATGATATCTTCCTTTTTGTGCTTGGTTCTTCGATTAATGGCAACGAAAGCGGGAATACCTGTATCTGCAGTAAGATCTAGCACCCAAAATTCCCTATCCATATTGCGGAAATACTCCTGCAAATCATTGATAAACTCATCCTCTAATGAGTCGAGATCAACTGCCTTACGATTGAGCTGATTGTACCACCATAGTGCTACAGAGTCTCTTTCAATCAATTCTAAAAACCCTTGCAGAATGGCATCTTCTAAGCAACTCCCTGCTGCGTTTCCATTCGAATCTCCCCAACAAAAGAAATTAGGTTCTGGATCTCTGAACCCAAAATACAAATAGCTAGTTGGAAGGTATTTTACTTTTTGATCAGTCATAGACCAGAGCGGCGACCAACTTATCTTTGCTGAATCATTGAATGGGGCTGGAACTACTTGGAACCTTCCTTTATTGAACCATTCTATTCTATCTTCATATTGTTTATCGCTATACATTAAGACAGTCCTTGGATCTATTGCATCATTTCCTAAAGCTTTGAAAGAGCTGAATATTTGCTGTTCTTCCCCTTTGAAAACACCCGAGAATCTTTCTAATGCTTCACATAATGCACTCGTCCTAGCTTGAGCATCTGTACGGCCTTTGCCTGAACTGCTAGAGCGTAAACCGTCCTTTAGAAAATACAGCTCATCGTTCTTTAAAGCAAAATTGTGACCAGCCATATATACTTTAATGGGCCCGATTCCATTCCAAGCAGCTGGGAATATATTTTTAACTATACCTGTAAGTTCGCTGACATGATGTTGATAACGGTAATAGGTATTCTCTGCACTCTCCATGCGACTTCCGTTGCTGCTTTTCCCTAAAGCCTTTTTTGATTCAATCTCTATTGGTTGGGTTGCATTGTTGGAAAGCTCTGGATCACCACAAGCGTTGCATTGTGGCCGCTTCGTAACCTGATGGTATTGAGTATGCATAGTCAATATATCTATGGTCATGATCTTAGACTCTAAACTTTCATGGTATCCTCTTGCAATCCATCGCACCATTTGCATCACTGCAATTGATACCGTTTGTAATCCAGCAAGTGGAATTTGTGTTTTTACAACTGGGAAAGGTTCAGACTGCTTGATTTTTTTCTGAATGTAAGTTTCCACTTCTTTATTGTGCCTCAATCTCGTATCTAAGCATTGCCAGCAAGCCGTTCTATAAGGAGAAATAAATGGTCCAACCATTAATTTTATCCCAGTAGGTTTCACCATCAACCATGGAATATTATGGCTAAGACAATACTGATTTATCCCTTCCAATCCTGTATACTGATAGTCGTCTGTGACGACCATTATAAGAGACGGCGCTTTATTTAAATCTTGATTGAAACCGAAAGAATTTAAGGCGGATTGTAGGGCATTTGCATCAACTTCTCCAAATGTTTTGATGTGAATATTCGTTTTGGTAGTCAATGAATGCACTTGCATGGAATTCATCCCTAGTTCAGACCAAAATGCTTCATATTGACTTGGCATATTGTGGTCCTTTTCAACTACATGACCGTTGTTGATAAGTATATTTATGGCTTCGATTGCAGCCGCTTCTTCTAGATATGGACTAGTTATTTTTAAAATATCTTGCCATGTATTTACACCGTTAATGTGGGGAACTATTTTTTCTATACTGTCGCCCTCGAGAATATGGTTCTCATTTTCAGACAGCAAGAATATTCCATCACCTGGAACATTTTGGATATGATATTTTGCTTTTATTTTTGGAGTTGTGATCATGTCTTGTTGTTTTATTGGAAAAAAATGATCCACCCATCCACCTTAGCAGATGGAGTGGATCATAATTATTTAAGGCATTTATAACACTATTTTGTGTCTTAAATGTCTAGGATGCTGAACCTACAGTTCCTGCAGTAGCAAAGGAACCAGCTGTTCCGCAGAATGTAGCAACACTTCCTGCTGTTCCAGCACTACCAGCTGTAGAACCGCTCAGTTGTGTAGAGGCTGAATGCGCTGCACCTGCACTACCTGCTGTTCCAGCGGTCATGGCAGAGGCCGCAGTGCCACATACAGTACCAAAGCTTCCAACTGTACCAACAGAACCAGCTGTTGATCCGCTTAATTGGGTTGAACCTGTATGCGCTGCTCCAAGGCAGCCGAATGTACCTAAAGTTGCCGCCCCAGAATTACCTAAGGAGGTAGAAGAAGCTTGAGCTGCACCAGCACTTCCTGCTGTTCCAACTGTCATGGCAGAGGCAGCAGTTCCGCATACTGTGCCAAAACTTCCTACTGTACCAGCACTTCCAGCAGTTGACCCACTAAGTTGTGTAGAGGCAGAATGAGCTGCTCCTGCACTCCCTGCTGATCCAGCAGTTGCAAATGAACCAGCTGTACCACATATTGTAGCCACGCTTCCTGCGGTACCCGCAGAACCCCATGTTGAGCCGGAAACATTCTGATCGTTTGATTGATCTGTTTTCATAGTTATTGTTTTAATTAAGTTGTAGTATTGATTAAACTGCTCTTTAAGTTTTGGGAGCGTAATGCCTTGGAGTTTATACAGTTTTAAAATCTCAGCAGGAGATTTAACTACTTTCTGATGCAAAGCCGGATCCAAAAAAGCATCATTTGCAATTAGAATCACTTTCATTTTTATGAAAAATTGATCCAATTCTGAATTCTGCTTTTGAACTTTTTTCTGATCATTATTTGTAGCTTCTACTTTTGCTATTTTTTTGGCCATAATAATTCCATTTCACGTATAGTAATCAATACTAAACTGTTGATTATGATCCTACTCTGTTAAGGCTTTTCGGATTCCACCTGATGCACCAAAATGTATGATAGTAGCTACTCAATCGAATATGACATATTCGATGCAAAAAATTAAGTACCGTTCTTAAATCTTTTTCCAATCATAGAAATTGACTTAAGTCGATTTAATTTTTGATTATGTAATATGGTAAGGTTCTAAGTTATTCATATAGTTTTGTTTGTTGTTAACAATGATAGAAAGAAAAAATAACACCCACAATAGAGAATTGAATTATTTTTTGATTTTAATGATTCATTATAGGTACTTTACATTAATTTAACAACATTCTTTATAGACTTCATTCAGCTGAAACAGTTGAATTCATTGAGTTTTATAGAATCAAGCTACAATAACGCATGCCATAAAGTTTTTTCTGAATTAACTAATTAGTTATTAGCAATTAACACGACAATTTCAAAAATTTACAAAAATGTATGGCCTTAAATAGGAGAAAACATCTCCTATTGATTAGGATTTTCGTTCAAACAGATTTCCTGATTTGAATGATCTATTCCCAAACGATATTTCAAGCAAATTATCCTATTTTGGCCTTCGATTTTTGTAGCTTACAATGAAGCTCTAATAGGCGCACACAGATATAGAAAAATCATCTATTCTTAGTAAAATCATTCAGGCATTCGCTTTCACCGTTATCGCATTGTTCTTGTTAGCAATGTTTGGATGGTTGTCTGTGCACATTTCTAAGGGAGATAAGGATTTTGATTTTTTGAAAGCGCTCGTAAAATTTATTTACTCCTTCCCAGACATCTTTGAAGAATCTGTAGAGGAAGCCAAAACTTTTGCATTGCCTAAAACGTTCATAAAGAATTACGAAGATTTTCAAGCCATCAATCACTTGAAGGAAGATGTTTTTGCATTGACACCCTATTCAGACACGAACAATTCTCGTACAGTGGTGGTCATTAACCTAAAGGACAATGTCATTGATCACAAATGGACCTTTACCAAAAATATGCCTGAACATGAGCGCATTTTTCATCCCTAATTGCGGCCCAACAATGACTTGATCTATTCCATAGATGGGCATCGATTGACAAGAGTAGATGCTGCATCAAATGTTATAAGGGAACAGAACCAAATTTGGCCAAACCAAGCCAAAAACCTAGACAATGATGGAAACATTTGGTTTGGCAAGAGCTGGCACCACCAGTCTTATGCTCAACTTATCTAAAATTGAGCAGTTTGCATCCTTGAGTTACGCAAACATGCCCATGTTGACGGCTCCAAATCTTTGGCATAAAATCTATCACCCAAAATCGAAAAAACTGAAAGAACGCAGTCACCAAGATGGCATTTTGATTGGCTTAGAATCCAAGGAAGCTTTGGAGGAATATTTCTTTAAAATGCAATCCAAGGATGCATTTGTCAAGGATGATTTTCTTCTCCGGCATGATATCACGAAGGAGGAATACAAGGCATACATCGATTACCAATCCATTGTCAAGAATGACAACGAAAAGGTTTACTTAGCCAAGAACAACAATTTTATCCTCAGGTATGAGTCGATCCGGCTACACAACAGCCAATTCGTTTTGCTACTCCTCTTCAGAGATCCACTCTCCCATGCTGCCTCTTTATTGGATAAACACATCTACTACTCCAAAACACAACAAGAAGATCCTTTTGTATTGGAATACATGAATTGGTTGGGACACCATGAATTTGGTAACAATCAGAAGACATTTGCCTTTTTTAGAAAATTATTTTGTCTCAGATTTAGACAAAAATTCTATCGATTATTGGCTTTCTTCTTGGATTAATTATTACCGCCAAGCTTTGAAGATGCAGGATCCACAGACCTTGTTTTTGAATTACAGCACTTATTGCAATTCACCCAATAAGGTCTTGGAGCTTATTTCCAAGAAAACAAGCCTTCAAGTGGACTTGCCACAAATCGAACCGTTTAAGAATCGTCGAAAGGTAAATCATCAAGCCTCAACAGCATTGATACAGGAAGCTGTTAAGCTGTATGCACACTTAGTGATGCGCAATTTGCAGCCTCTGCTTAGTGCTGAAAATCTCCTTTGTACACTTCTTGGGCAGGTCCGATCAACCAGATATTTTTAAAATGTCTAGCTCCAACTTTTTCCAATTGAATTTTTAGCTCACCGCCCTTGGTGATCAATGCCACTTCTTTTTGATCTACCTCATTTTTTACCAAATGCGCAATGGCCACTGCTGTTACTCCTGTGCCACAAGAGTAAGTCTCTTCTTCTACTCCTCTTTCATAAGTGCGCACCTTAATATTGCCGTCTAGCTCGCTGACAAAATTGACATTGACGCCTTCGGTATTGTAAGCTTCGCTGTAACGAATGGCTGCTCCTTTCTCCATCACCTTGAAGTTCTCCAAATCATCAACATATTGGATGTAATGCGGTGAACCTGTATTTACAAAAAAGTCATCTCCCAATAGCTTAACCTCAGTTACATCTCCCATTTTCGTGGCATAGAGTTCACCCATCCTTTTACCTTGATGAATGCCATCAATGGCTATGAATCTTGCGTGTTCATCAATGATGCCTAGATTACGTGCAAACGCTTGGGCACAGCGACTGCCATTGCCGCAAAAACTTTGTGAGCCGTCGGCATTGTAATAATCCATTTCAAAATCTACGTCAGGATGGCTATTCAATATGATCAGTCCGTCAGCACCAATACCAAAACGACGATCGCAGATCTTTTTTATTTCTTTGACTGAAAAATTGACAGGATTATCCCTGCCATCAATCATGACAAAATCGTTCCCTGTTCCTTGATATTTTGAAAATTTGACAGTCATTTTAACATCTATTAACCTAATAATCAGGCTTAACAATAATTAACAGCACACTTCCAACTTTTGAAATACTGTGGCGTTAATCTTGTGTTAATTCTGCAAAATAACCTTAAAATAACGAGCCATGAAAAAATTATTGAGTCAATTTACTATCGCACTCTTGGGAGGAATTGTTTCCTTGGGCGTATACAAGATGATAGAGAAGGATAGCACTGCTAAAGCAAACTTAGAAGAGAACACCAAGACCACTTTAGTGAATTTGGTAGGCACCTCTCCAGATGCAGGCACCAATTATGTCACTGCAGCAGAAATGTCGGTCAATGGAGTGGTGCATGTGAAAACAGAAGGCACCATGGTATACAGTCAACAAGAATTTGATCCCTTCCGTGAATTCTTTTTTGGTGATGGCAGCTATGAACGCAAATTTCAACAACCCATCAGAGGGGCAGGATCTGGTGTAATTCTCTCAGACGACGGTTACATCGTAACCAACAATCACGTCATTGACAATGCCGATGAAATCAACATTACCTTGAATAATAAAAAAACATACAAAGCTGCCTTGATCGGCACCGATCCCACTACAGACTTGGCCCTACTCAAAATTGAGGAGGAAGATTTGCCGTACATTGACATTGGAAATTCGGATCAGTTGCGCATAGGCGAATGGGTACTGGCCGTGGGCAATCCTTTTAATTTGACCTCAACTGTCACAGCTGGCATTGTTTCAGCAAAAGGCAGAGACATTAACATCTTAGGCAACGATCCATTTACTGGCTTATCCTCCATAGAATCGTTCATACAAACAGATGCCGCTGTCAATCCTGGCAACAGCGGGGGTGCCTTGGTTAACACGCAGGGAGAATTGATCGGTATTAATTCGGCCATTAAATCCAACACTGGATCTTTTGCAGGCTATTCATTTGCCATTCCTGCCAACATAGTAAAAAAGGTAGTGGCAGATTTAAAAGAATTTGGAACTGTTCAACGCGCATTTATCGGCATCCAAATAAGAAACATTGATCAAGAATTGGCGGATGATATAAAACTCGACGACTTGAATGGCGTCTATGTTAGTGGATTGATGGAAAATGGCTCTGCCGAAGAAGCAGGCATAAAAGAAGGAGACATAGTTGTTAAGATTGAAGATCTTGATGTCAATACCGTGACTGAATTGCAAGGCAAAATAGGGAGTTATCGTCCTGGAGATGAAGTAGCCGTAGAAATTTTACGAGACGGGAAAATCATCGAGAAAAAAATAATGTTGAAAAATATGGATGGCAACACTGCCATCATAAAAGATGACCAAAATCAATTGCGCAAATTGTTGGGCGCAAAATTCGCTCTCTTGACGGATGAGCAAAAACAAAGTTATAAAGTTGAAAATGGCCTAATGATCGAAGAATTGTTTCCGGGAAAATTGAAAAATGCAGGCATTCGAGAAAGTTTTGTCATCACGCATGTAGACAATCAAATGATCAAAGATGAAAGCAGTTTGATGGAAGTTTTAGAAGCCAAATCAGGCGGTGTCTTGATTCAAGGTGTCTACGCAAACGGGAAAGAATATTTCTACGGTCTCGGCATGTAAGATAGTGATAGTTGGTTGGTGATCGGGCGTCGGTATTTTTTTACTGGCGCCCTTTCTATTGGATTGGATTTCTAAGTATAAATTCACGAATTTTGCGGTCCCAAAAAATTAATCATCTATCTAAATTCCATGAGCACAAACCAAACTACAATTGAAGGTTCCAACAGCTTTGAGACCAACCTCTACAAATGGGTGGAACAAGAAAAAAAGGCAGTAGACTTAATGAATACCATTGGTCACTTGATTTACGACAAAGCTGTTGAACTTGTTTTGTTCAGGCATCACCTTGTCGATTCGAGTGTTTCAGAAATACTGAAAAAACACAAAAACGTTCAGAACTACACCAATCTGCCTGTCAGTATTTTCGATACTGCGGACTTGGCAAAAGAGTTATTGAATTTGGACATAACACCCTCTAAAATTGACATTGGAAAATTGGCCAATGAATGGAAAGAGGAACAAGGCAATTATGATTCTAAATCAGCTTTTATCAATGATAAACTGAATGATTTTATCGCTGTAGAAAGAAAATCCCTAGAGCCAAAAGATGTTATCCTGTATGGCTTTGGTCGTATTGGTAGAATTGCTGCACGTGAGATGATCAAACAATCAGGAAAAGGCCAACAATTGAGATTGCGTGCCATAGTCACACGTGGAGACGATGCCACTGCAATGCGCAAACGTGCTTCTTTATTGAGCAACGATTCTGTTCATGGGGCTTTCCACGGCCACGTTGATGTAGACACTGACAAAAAATGCATGTCCATTAACGGACAAGATGTCCATTTAATTCATGCCAAACAACCTGAAGACATAGACTACACGGCCTATGGCATACAAAATGCATTGTTGATAGACAATACAGGTGTATTTAAAGACAAAGTGGCATTGGGAAGACATCTGCAATCGAAAGGCGTTAGTAAAGTAATCTTGACCGCTCCAGGAAAAGAAGTTCCGAACATCGTATATGGTGTCAACCACAAGAACGACATAAACATTGAAAATGACGATATCATTTCAGCAGCTTCTTGTACCACCAATGCGATTGTACCTGTATTGAAAGTGATTGAAGATCAGTTGGGCATTGAAAAAGGCCACATTGAAACTGTACATGCTTATACTAACGATCAAAACTTGTTGGACAACATGCACAAGAAAACCAGAAGAGGACGTTCAGCGGCCATCAATATGGTGATCACAGAAACAGGTGCAGGAAAGGCCGTCACAAAAGTGATTCCTTCATTGGAAAATAAATTGACTGCCAACGCTGTGCGTGTACCTACACCCAACGGTTCTTTGGCCATTATGAACCTTACGGTAAAGAAAGACACTTCAGTAGAAAACATTAACCAATTGTTGAGAAAAGCTGCATTGGAAGGTGATTTAGTGAACCAAATTCACTATTCGACAGATGCCGAAACAGTCTCAAGCGACATCATCGGAAATCAATGTTGCTCAGTTTTTGACAGTCCAGCCACCATTGTCTCAAACGATGGCAGAAATATTGTGTTGTATGTATGGTATGACAATGAGTTTGGCTACACTAAGCAAGTCATTCGTTTGGCCAAATACATCGCACAAGTAAGACGTCAGATTTACTATTAAATCGCCAATCAATTCGCATAAAAAAGGCCGCTCAATTAGTGGCCTTTTTTTTATGTTTTTATTTTATCATTTACCCCAATGGTGAAGTAAAGTATACTGCCCAAAAACGGAAGAAAAAAAATCAACAAGACCCAAATCAGTTTATTGGAGTCTGATTTAAATTCATGCCGTACAATGTCAACCAATGCAATCACAGGCAATAACAATGCAATTAGTACTATGACTACAAACAAAAAGGTTGGTAAAATGAATGCAAAATTCATGTCATTTTTTAGTTTTGAAAGTTTAATATGGTCTTTCGAATGATCTCAATGCATTCCATCAATTGCTCCTCAGTCATGACTAGCGGCGGAGCAAAGCGAATAATGTTGCCATGAGTGGGTTTGGCAAGCAAGCCATTGTCTCTTAGTTTCAGACAAATGTCCCAAGCCGTAGAGCTGTCTTCAGTGTCATTGATCACGATCGCATTCAACAAACCTTTGCCCCTTACTTTCACAAGAAGGTCAGATTCGTCTACCAGCTTAGCTATTTCTCTTCTGAAAATGTCACCCATTTGAGCGGCCTGTTTTGCCAATTGTTCCTCTTCCACAATGCCTAAAGCGGCCATTGCAATTTTTGCTGCCAAAGGGTTTCCTCCAAAAGTAGAACCGTGCTGACCGGGCTTGATCACTTCCATAACGTCATCGTTGGCCATAACTGCACTCACAGGATAAGCACCTCCAGAAAGGGCTTTGCCAAGGATAAGTACATCAGGTTTGAAGCCCGCCTTACTTTCACAACGTGCAGTGGAGCAATCACAACCTTTACACACGGCAAGCAATTTACCTGTTCGCGCAATGCCTGTTTGCACTTCATCCGCAATGAACAGAACAGCTGCTTCCTTGCACAAGGCAGCAGCTTTGGTAATGTAATCATCGTCTGGCACAAAAACTCCGGCCTCACCTTGTATGGGCTCCACCAAAAAGCCAGCGATATCTTCTGTTTTCAACGCTTCTTGCAATGCATCAAGGTCGTTGTATGGAATCGTCACAAAACCTGGAGTATAAGGACCAAAGTTGTCCTTGGCGTTTGCGTCATCTGAGAAGGAAATTATGGTAGTGGTTCGACCATGAAAGTTTCCCGAACAGGTGATGATCTTTGCTTGATTTTCAGGAATACCCTTCTTCTCATATCCCCATTTCCTGCACAATTTGATAGCAGTCTCTACTGCTTCAGCACCTGAATTCATAGGCAAGATCTTGTCAAAATCAAAAAACTCAGACATGAATCTCTCATACTCTCCCAAAACATCGTTGTAGAATGCACGAGAGGTCAATGTGAGTGTAGCTGCTTGATCGCTTAAGGCCTTTACAATTTTTGGATGGCAATGTCCTTGATTTACTGCGGAGTATGCCGAAAGAAAATCATAGTATCGCTTGCCTTCTACATCCCACACATAAACTCCTTCTCCTTTGTTCAAGACTACAGGCAAAGGGTGGTAGTTGTGAGCTCCATATTTATCTTCTAAGGCAATGGCCTCTTCTGTTCTGCTTTTTGTTTCTATCATCTTCTTGAAATTATTTTTTACGCTCAAACAAAGATATCTAAATTTGGAGCAATCATTTGAATGAAAGCAGCTCCCCAAAAAGATATTTTAGCCCCTTACTCCAACTACCTTAAAGGGATTGTTTTTGCATTGGTTTTTCTTGTGTATGCAAATACCCTCAATCATCAATTTGCTTTAGATGATTACTCCATCATCATCAACCATTCATATGTCCAAAATGGCATTGACGGCATTTCAGATATCCTCCAAACAAATTATCGACACGGACAAGGAGGATTTAACGATGGCTTGTATCGACCTTTGAGCTTGATTACGTTTGCATTGGAGAAATCATTTTTCAATTCCGACCCTAGCATTGGGCATCTGATCAATGTTTTGCTTTATGCCATCGCATGCAGTTTGTTGTTTAGTGCCTTGAGAAAATTGTTCTCTAAGGCTCCACTGATTGTCCCATTGGGCATTGTTCTGCTCTTTGCATTGCATCCACTGCACACAGAGGTTGTGGCCAACATTAAAGGAAGAGACGAAGTATTGGCCTTTCTCGGCTTTAGTGCCTCACTACTGTTGGCCATTCGCTACCTTCAGTCGGCAAAAACAAGCACTGCCCTTTTTGCACTATTAGCCTTCCTATTGGCCTTATTCTCCAAAGAAAGTGCTGTCACTTATGCACTCATCATTCCTGCAATGATGGCCATGGATACCTCTATTGACAAGAAAAGCTTATTCAAAATTGGTGGAATATTGGGGGGCTTTTCGCTCGCATTTGCAGGCTTGCGTTACTCTATCGTAAACAGCATGGAACGTGCAGTCGATCCAGGAAATTTTGGCCTCCTAAATAATCCCATCGCGGCAAGTTCAGATCCAATGTTCAAGTGGGGTGGAATTTTTGAATTGCAATGGTTTTTCTTTCAGAAATTGTTGTTCCCATTCCAGCTTTTGCACGATTACTCCTACAACCAGATTCCCTTGATCAAACTAACCTCTGTCAAGGCCATTTTAGGCATTATCATTTTACTCGGTTTGACATATTTGACAAGCTTATTGATCAAAAAACGAAACAGATGGAGCATCATCGCATTGATTTATCTTGGGAGTATCGCTGTAATTTCTCAAATCTTGGTGACTGTGGGCATTCAATTTGCCGAACGCATGTTGTTTCTAGCAGTGCTTCCATTTAGTATACTGATCGTATTGGGAATAAAACATTTGCTGCAAAAAAAGAATGGGAACTTCAGTATCCCACATCAAAAAATACTTGCCTTGCTTGTGATTCTATTGGGTGGAATCTATGGTTTCAAAACAATAGATCGCAACGCAGAATGGGAAAATAATTTCACATTATTCGGAGCGGATGTTAAAAAAGGATCGAACAGTGCACGCGTTAATTATAACTATGGGTCTGAGCTGAATGAGCAGGCGATGAAAACTGCAAATCCAAACCAAAAAAATCGATTGTTCACCGAAGCTGCTGAATATCTTCAGCGGGCTATTCAAATTTATCCTGATTATCAGGATGCCTATAACAATTTAGGATTGGCGTTTAAAGAATTGGGGCAATACGATAAATCCATCTTGGCACATCGTAAGAATCTAGAAAAGCACCCAGACTACACCAAAGGCTATTTTAATTTAGGCACCACCTATTATGCAAAAAAGGACTACCGTTCGGCCATTCAGTATTTGCAAGAATATTGCAAACGAAAACCTAATCAAAGCAATGCCTATTTCCTCATGGGCCAAGCTGCAGGCCATCTTGGAGAGTTTGGAGAAGCAATCGACTATTTGAATCTGGCGTTGAATGTTCGGCCAAATGATGTAAATGTGATCAATTATCTAGGCATGGCCTACGGCATGAGCAATCAAGTAAAAAATGCGGAGCAACAGTTTTTAAAGGCCTTGAATTTAAGTCCACAGCGCATTGACATTCTAATGAACTTAGCCCTCAACTATCACAATCAAGGCTTGATAGAAAAAGAAAAGGCCATCCTCAAACGTGTATTGCAAATTCAACCAAATCATGCAGCTGCAAGCAACCAATTGCAGTCTCTATAAAACACTTAGCAAATATTACATGGGAAGAAGGAAAAGAAAAAATGAGATTCTGGAAAAAGTTGAAATCATCGAAACTGCAGCAGAAGGAAAGTCCTTGGCAAAAGTGAACGATCAGGTGTTGTTTGTACCACACACAGTTCCAGGAGACATTGTGGATGTTCAGCTTTATAGAAAGAGAAGACGCTATTTGGAAGGAAAAGTCATTCGTTTCCACAAAAAATCAGAACAAAGGGTGGAGCCATTTTGCGCGCATTTTGGCATTTGTGGTGGCTGTAAATGGCAATTCATCTCATATGAAGATCAATTGCTAAACAAGCAGCGCGTAGTGATCGATGCATTGAAACGCATTGCCAAGGTGGATGTTCCAGAAATACCAGAAATCATTGGATCAAAAAAAACGACTTTCTACAGGAATAAATTGGAATTTACTTTTTCAAATAAAGAATGGCTGACAGAAGAGCAAATCAACTCCGAGGAAGTATTTAAAGATAGAAACGCATTGGGCTTTCATATTCCAGGAAGATTTGACAAAGTCTTAAACATTGAAAAATGTTGGTTGCAAGATGAGCCATCAAATGCAATTCGCAATTGGGTAAAAAAATATGCTGAAGAAAATGAATTGCCATTTTTTGATTTGCGCACGCAAGAAGGCCTGCTGAGGAACATGATTATTCGAACATCCAATTCAGGACAAGTGATGGTGGTGTTTGTATTCCACAAAGATGAAAAGCAAGTAAGAGAAACACTTCTGAATGATTTCGTAACACAATTTCCTCGACTGCACTCATTGATGTATGTAATCAATGAAAAGCGCAACGACAGCATTGCAGATTTGGAGATCATGCCTTTCCATGGTGCAAATTGGATAGAAGAAAAAATGATGAATGCCAGTGGGGATCAACAATTGACCTTCAAGGTAGGTCCTAAATCATTCTACCAAACCAATTCCGATCAAGCCTATGTATTGTATAAAGTAGTGGCAGAATTTGCTGATGTCAAAGATGATGAGGTGGTATATGATTTTTATACCGGCACTGGCACGATTGCTAATTTTATGGCCTCAAAAAGCAAAAAGGTTGTCGGCGTAGAATACATTCCAGAGGCCATAGAAGACGCCAAAGAAAATGCACGAAAAAATAAGATCAAGAACGCTGATTTTTTTGCTGGGGATTTAAAAGATGTCTTCAATTCCGAATTCATTGAGCAACATGGAAAAGCAGATGTGATTATAACTGACCCTCCACGAGCTGGAATGCACAAAGATGTAATGGCCCAATTGTTAGCGCTAGAAGCCAATCGCATTGTCTATGTGAGCTGTAATCCAGCTACGCAAGCAAGAGACTTGGCATTGTTGGACGAGAAATATGAAGTGAGTAAGGTTCAGGCAGTGGATATGTTTCCTCACACCCACCATGTTGAAAGCGTTGTGCTCTTGAATCTAAGGTCATGATAAAAACGAATTGGCAAGATCGCTATGTGAATCAACAAACAGGCTGGGACATTGGAGAAGTAAGTCAACCACTCAAAACTTATTTTGATCAGTTGACAGATAAAAGCATGCGAATATTAATCCCTGGTGGTGGCAACGGTTATGAAGCAGCTTATCTACACTCGCATGGTTTTGAGTATGTTTACTTACTGGACATTGCACTCTATCCTTTAGAGCGATTTGAAGCCAAGCATCCCGACTTTCCTAAAGAGCATCTTATTCATCAAGATTTTTTTAAACACAAAGGCCAATATGATCTGATCGTGGAACAGACTTTTTTTTGTGCTATTCTGCCAAAGCACAGACAAGACTATGCAGTACATGCACATAGTTTGCTAAAAAAGAAAGGTAAACTCATGGGACTGTTATGGTCCGTTGCACTCAACGAAGATCACCCACCTTACGGTGGATCCAAGGAAGAATACCACAGATATTTTGATAATTTGTTTGATTACATCCATTTTGACAATTGTTTCAACTCCATTGCACCACGATTGGGCAGAGAATTGTTTCTTTTGGCAGGAAAAAATATGGTTTCCGAGAACAATCCATAAATTTGAATCATTCTGATGAATAAGCAACGTACCGAGATATTGAACCAAAGAAAGGTCGAGCAAAAAATAAACCGCATTGCATTTCAAGTGATTGAGGAGCATTATGATCAAAAAGACATTGTGTTGGCTGGCATCTTGGGCAATGGCTATACATTGGCGAGCTTGATATCCAAAAAAGTGGAGGCCAATTCCTCGATAAAGGTTCAACTGATTGAACTAAAATTGAACAAGAAAGATCCCCTTCATAGTGCTATTGAACTCGACAATGCCGAAGTTGAATTGGAGGGTGCATGCATTATCCTCATTGACGATGTCTTGAATTCAGGACGCACCATGATGTATGCAATGAAAGCCTTTTTAGACTCTAATATTCGGAGTCTTAAAACAGGGGTTTTGGTCAATCGAAGCCACAATCGTTATCCTGTGCATGCAAATTATGTTGGTATGTCATTGGCCACCACCTTAAAAGAACACATTGAAGTGGTCTTGGAAGATGACCATTGTGGAGCATATCTTGTTTAAATTGCTCTAAAAATATAAATTATATGGATCAATTTTTGACAGTCAAGGACATGCCCAAATCTGTCAAAGTACTTTCATGCTTGCTCAGCTTGATCCTTGCTTATTTCTTTTTGATCAATCACGCCCCTTTGGAAGATGATTTTGATAGTAATTATGCCGATTTCCAATCTTCCTTTTTAAAACATGCAAACACTGCAAAACAAGAATTGCAGCATCTAAAGACTCATTTTAACCAATCAGAAGGCGAATTACCTGAGGACCGATTGCATTTGGAGGAGCTTTTTGAAAAAGAAGGCATCAGCCTGTTTGCATTTGAGAAAGATGATGTCATTTATTGGTCTGAAGACCAGACGTCCATTCAACAGGCAGTAATGACTGAGAAGGAGGGGCTATATCACAGCGGGAGTGGACTGTACTTCAAACAAGTTGAAAAAGAGCCCAAATACACTTTTGTTTCATTGATCCACTTAGCTTATGATTTTGACTATGAAAACAAATACCTAAAGAATCGATATGCAAAGGACTTCGATTTTCAAACGATCAATTACATCGGTGCTTCGGAGAGTAAATTTCCCATCCTAGACCTTAACGGAGAGACGGCATTCTATTTGAAAAAAAAGGAAGATTCTATAGCAGGATCAAAATATCCACTTTTGGAATTTATTGGTTTTTTACTTTTCATTCTAAACACCATTTGGTTTTTGCCAAGCTTGTTTTTAAATCGACAGTCATTGATTCGAAAATTTGTAATTTCTTCGCTCCTAATTTTCCTGAGACTCTTTCTTTTTATACAACTGCCTCCTGCATTTGCTAGTGCAGAATTGTTTCATTCAGAATTCTTTGCGCTGTCTAAGTATGTGCCTTCTCTCGGTGATTTATTGTTGCATGTATTGGTGTTATTTTTTCTTTTAATGCTTTGGAAAGACAGTTTTATTCGTGTTAAAAAATTGATCATTCCTATCATTTTATTGCTCACCCTATTTTTCGGTCATTGGATTTTGGTCGTTGTTGAGATGAGTGTAGAGCAGTCTCAAATTTCATTTCAACTCAGTGATTTGTTTGGAATCGACATTTTGAGTTTGGTATTTTTTGTAACACTAGGATTATTGCTGCATTCCTTCTTTCTGATGCTTGACATTTGTGCCATACTGCTTCAAGAGTTCTCAAAAAGAAGCACACTTTACCTACAGTTATTGATTTTTCTGTTGTTCATTGCATTTCATCTATTGTCAATCGCCCACTGGATTCACTTATGGATTCCATTGAGTCTTACGTTTTGCATTTTAATTCGACAACAAGAAAGCAAGAACTATTTGCTATACAGTGTTGGTTTGTTAATGATAAGTGCTTTCTCAGTAACCTATCTTATCCACCAAAACATTGCTAAAAAAGAACTGACTGCTCAAAAAATTTACCTTACTAAACTAAGTGAAGAAAATGATCCAATTCTTGAATACCTCTTTGATGGAGTGAAGCAAGAAATTAAAGAAGATCAGCAATTAAGACAACTAGCAAAAGAGTATTGGTTGAACAAGGAAATGGTGGACGATTACATTATCGAAAAACATTTTCAAGCCTATTGGAGTCAATACCAAATACAGCTGTCATTTTGTGCAGCTCAAGACTCCATCTACATAAGTAATTGGGAAACTTCGACTTCTTGCATCAATTATTTTGAGAAAAGGATAATCAATGAAAACAAGAATGAAGCGATCGAAGATCTTTTTCAGCTCAAAAATCTTGTCGGTAGAATCGACTACATCGGCAAAATAAACATATCATCAGACAGCAGCGATTATACCTTATTCATTGAATTGGGCAGAAATCTGATCAATACCAATGAAGGTTATCCTGAGTTGCTTTTGGAGGAAAATTCTAATCTCTCAGATGTATTGAGTGCTGACTACTCCTATGCCGTCTATTCAAAAAATCAACTGGTCTATAAGGTAGGAGATTACAACTATTCGACTGAACTTAAGGAGGAAAGTATTTTGCCCAATACATTTTCTCAAACTGCAAAGGACAATTACCAGCATACTAAATTTCAAAAAGACAAAGACACCTCACTTTTACTCAGTCATAAATTGACCGATGATGTGTCAAAAATTACCGGAGTGGCTTATTTGTTTCTACTCATTGGTTTACTCTACTTGTTGTTTTCTCTCGCCTCCTCTTCCTTTATGCTTCCTATTAAACTTCGAATTGACCATTTTACTACTAAAGTGCAATTGTTCTTGGTCGGTTCCTTGCTCACGGCCTTGTTTGGATTGGCATTGGGTACAAGTTACTTCATCAAAAACCAATACCAGGAGAAAAACCGAAAGCAACTTGCGGAAAAGCTACGTTCTTTGAGCATCGAAATTGAATCAAAGATAGGCGGCGAAGATTTCCTGTCGCCGCAACTTGAGGAATATGTTGCTTCTAAACTCATACAATTTTCAAACGTATTTTATACAGATATCAACATCTACGATACATTAGGCACTCTTTACAGCACATCACGTCCGGAGATTTTTGACAAAGGTTTAAAAAGTAAGCGAATCCACCCCTCTGCTTATACCGCACTGCAAATGGACAAACGATCCGAATGGAATCAAATTGAACGCATTGGAAATTTGAATTATATGTCGGCATACGTGCCCTTAATCAACTATGACAATCGGGTTTTGGGCTATCTGAACCTTCCTTACTTCGCAAAACAAGGACAATTGCAAAAGGAGATCTCTGCATTTTTGGCATCAACCCTAAATATTTATGTAGGAATTTTCTTGATTGCTTTATTGATTTCGGTTTTCTTGATCGAGCAAATTGCTAAACCTCTAAGGTTGCTAAAAAACCAGATCGGGAAACTAAAAATCGGATCTGCCATCGATTTGATCGATTGGAAGAGCAATGATGAAATTGGAGCCTTGGTCAGTGAATATAACCGCATTGCCATAGAATTAAATGAAAGTGCGGACCAACTCGCTAAATCTGAACGAGAGATTGCATGGCGTGAAATGGCAAAACAAGTTGCACATGAAATAAAAAACCCCTTAACGCCCATTAAGCTTAGTGTGCAGCACTTGCAACGTGCAGAGCTCAAAAGCACTGAAGCACTGAAGGAGCAGATAAACAAGACAGCAGGAATTATCATTGATCAGATCGATTCTTTGAGCAACATCGCCTCTGCCTTTTCTTCCTTTGCCAAATTGCCTGAAGGCAAATTGGAAGAGCTTGACCTCTTGCCTGTACTTGAAAACACAATTAATCTGCACGAAAGCGAGGCCACCATTAGCCTAAAAAAAGAGACTAAATCAGTGCTCCTTTTAATGGGCAATAAGGACTATCTGATTCGACTTTTTAATAATCTGCTAAAAAATGCGATTCAAGCCTCTGAGCATTTAGACAACATTAAAATTGACGTGACCGTTAAAAAACTAAATCACACTATCCGTGTAGAAATCAAAGACTATGGGGTAGGCATTTCAGAGGAACTTGGCCAACAAATTTTTGAACCAAATTTTACCACAAAATCAAAAGGTACAGGCTTAGGCTTGGCCATGAGCAAAAGCATTGCAGAGCATTTGAAAGGCGAAATTGGCTTCAGTTCGCATTTGAATAATGAAACCACCTTCTGGGTAGAACTGCCGTTGATAAAATAGATCATTACCTCCGAATTAAGTCAATGCATTCATTTATTTTTGTTTAAAACCACAAAGTAGATGTCCAATATTTTAGTTGATATAAAAGAGCAGATTTGCACATTAACTGTAAATCGTCCAGATAAATTAAATGCACTCAACAAAGCCACCATTCAAGAGCTTGGTCAATGTGTACAAGAAGCCGACAATGATAAAGGTGTTAAAGCCATCATTATTACTGGTGCAGGAACAAAAGCCTTTGTTGCAGGTGCAGACATTTCTGAATTTCATCAATATGAACTGAAAGAGGCAAAAGCGCTTGCAGCGGATGGACAGCGATTGCTGTTTGATTTGGTGGAGCAGACAGAAACTCCGGTCATAGCAGCAGTGAATGGCTTTGCTCTTGGTGGAGGATTAGAATTGGCGATGGCTTGCCATTTAAGGGTCGCAAGCAACAATGCAAAAATGGGATTGCCTGAAGTGAGCCTTGGAGTTATCCCAGGATATGGCGGTACACAGCGATTAGCACATTTGACTGGAAAAGGGCGTGCTTTGGAATTGATCATGACTGCAGGGATGATAGGAGCAGAAGAATCACATCGCATTGGTTTAGTAAATCATGTGACGACATTGGAAGAATTGCTCCCAAAATGTGAGGAAATTGCTAAGAAATGCACAAAAAATTCATCCATGGCCATCGCATCGGCAATAAGAGCTGTAAATGCTGGTTATACCACTGGAGTAAATGGCTACGAAACTGAGATCAATGAATTTGCCAAGAGTTTTACGACCCAAGACTTTAAAGAAGGAACACAAGCTTTTCTTGAGAAAAGAAAAGCCAACTTTCCAAATAAATAATGATTTAAAGCCTTTCTTCGTTTGAAAGCATTGCAAAAATTGGCGGGACAAACTGCCATTTATGGTTTACCAAGCATTGTTGGTAGGCTACTCAATTATTTATTGATTCCACTTCACACAAGTGTTTTCCTCACAGAGCAATTTGGAGTAATCACCGAAATGTATGCCTATGTGGCTTTTCTCGTTGTCATGCTCACTTATGGAATGGAAACAGCTTATTTTCGATTTCAGAGTCAACAAAACAATGATCGTTCAATCTACAGCACCACATTATTTTCCCTCTTTGGTTCAACTATCCTATTTTGGATACTCACGACTTATTTCGCTCAAGAAATTGCCAACGCAATTCACTATCCAAACAACAGTGAATATGTAGTATGGTTTGCATTTATCGTAGGCATGGATGCCATCGCCTCTATCCCCATGGCACGCTTACGCATTGAGGGTAAGGCAATGCAATTCGCTTTAATCAACCTAATTTCAATTGCAGTAAACATTGGATTGAATTATTTCTGGGTAGGATATTGCATTCCAGCAACTATAGAAGGCAAGACAAATTTCTTCATCGAACATTTCTATACAGATGAAATTGGAGTGGGTTATGTATTTCTGGCTAACCTTTTTGCGAGTGCATTTAAGTTCCTCTTGCTCAGTCCTCAGTTTATTCGACTTCATCTCAACTTCGATGTGAACTTACTTAAGAAAATGTTGCTGTACGGTTCTCCAATTCTCATTTCTAGCATTGCCATTATTATCAACGAAAGTGCAGACAAGATTTTACTAAAGTGGCTATTGGTGGAAGAACTCGGCAACACAAAAGCCACTTCAGAAGTTGGAATATATGGCGCATGTTACAAGCTTTCAATCATCATCACTTTGTTTATTCAAGCTTTTCGTTATGCTGCAGAACCTTTCTTTTTTAATCAAGCAGAAGAGAAGAACGCAAAAACAACATATGCCTTGGTGATGAAATACTTCGTCATGGTATGCGCAACCATCTTTTTAGGAGTGATGCTGTACATCGACATTATTAAATATTTCTTGGCAGACAAAGCGTATTGGGAAGGACTTCATATTGTTCCCATTCTTCTCTTTGCCAATATTTTCCTTGGCTTGTTTTACAATCTGTCCGTTTGGTATAAATTAAATGGTCAAACAAAATACGGTGCTTACATCGCCTCCTTTGGTGCATTGATTACCCTTGTCTTGAACTTATTGCTTATCCCAAAAATTGGATACACTGGTTCTGCTTGGGCTACATTGGTCTGTTATGGAAGCATGGTGGTGATCTCCTATTTCCTTGGACAAAAGCATTTTCCAATTCGATATCCCATAAAAAAGATATTTCTTTACTTGAGTTTGAGTCTCATTTTTTATGCTGTATCTCTTTTGTTGAATTCAGAAGGTTTTGAATGGATTAACTTCAGTCTAAATACAGTCCTTTTCCTACTCTTTTTAGGAATACTTTATGTTTTAGAGAAACCTAAAAAAGCCCTAATTTCGTAGGCTTTAACGTCCAATACCGATGAAAATTAATATCATAAATAAATCTCAACATAACCTTCCAGAATACGCAACTACTGCATCGGCAGGAGTTGATCTGAGGGCAAATTTAGACCAATCGATGCTTGTTCAACCACTTGAAAAAGTCATTGTCCCTACCGGATTGTTTATGGAAATCCCTATTGGATATGAAGCCCAAGTGAGGCCCAGAAGTGGCTTGGCATTTAAACATGGAATTACTGTACTCAACTCTCCCGGCACAATTGATGCAGATTACAGAGGAGAGATTAAAGTGATTTTGATCAATCTTTCACAAGAAAGTTTTACCATTGAAAACGGCGAACGCATCGCTCAAATGGTGATAGCAGCCCATGAACAAGCAGAGTGGGTTGAAGTAAATGAATTGGGCACAACTGAGAGAGGTGCGGGCGGATTTGGTAGCACAGGCAAAAATTAAAAAACTACACAAATGAAAATAATTGTTCCTATGGCGGGAAGGGGTAAACGCATGAGGCCCCACACATTGACAATTCCCAAACCATTACTGCCCATTGCAGGAAAGCCCATTGTTCAGCGATTGGTAGAAGACATTGCCTCCGTATGTCAAGAAGAAATTGAAGAGATTGGTTTTATCATCGGAGATTTTGGCAAAGATGTCGAAGAACATCTACTCCAAGTAGCAAAGGGTTTGAATGCCAAGGGGCACATTTTTCATCAAGAAGAAGCTTTGGGTACAGCACATGCCATATTATGTGCTCAAGAAATTATGGAAGGAAAAACCATTGTGGCCTTTGCAGATACTTTGTTCAGGGCCGATTTCAAACTTGATGATTCTAAAGATGGCATTATTTGGGTTCAAAAAGTAGAAGATCCCTCTGCTTTTGGTGTCGTTCAGGTAGATGAGCAGAATCACATCAAAGAATTTGTAGAAAAGCCAGCAAACTATGTTTCTGATTTGGCGATTATTGGCATCTATTATTTCAAAGATGGAGCCTATTTAAAAGAGAATCTTCAATACCTTATCGACAATGACATAAAGGACAATGGAGAGTATCAGATTACGGATGCGCTCGAACGCATGAAGGAGGATGGCACTCATTTTGTACCAGGAGAAGTAATAGAATGGCTGGACTGCGGCAATAAAAACGCAACTGTAAATACCAATCAAAGGATCCTCGAATTTATCAAAGAGGAAGAAGACTTGGTAGCAGAAAGTATAGATTTCAAGAATGCGCTAATTGTTCCACCTTGTTTTATTGGTGAAAATGTTAAAATTGAGAATTCCATTGTTGGGCCTCATGTTTCTGTTGGAAAGGGCACTCAAATACTGCGAAGTGTTATCAGCAACAGCATCATTCAAGAAGATAGCCATATAGAAGGTGTAAACATTGACAATTCTATGGTGGGTAACCATACAAGTCTGAAGACGAAAACACAATCACTGAGCATTGGAGATTACAATGAATGGAGCAGCTAAATGCCAAATAACAAGACCATAATTATTTTATTGACTGCGGCACTTCTTGGTGCTTGCTCTAGCTCAAATAAAACAACTTCTAAGATATCGGATATCAATCCTCAAGCAGTGCTTTCAGAGGATGAATCAGTTGAATTTGGAAAAGTTTATATCAATGCCACTAAAGAAAAAATATTGGGCAATTCTGCAAAGGCAATTAAACTTTATCAGCAGGCATTGAGCATTGACCAAAGCAGTGCTGCTGCGCACTATGAATTGGGTCTCTTGTATCAGCAAACAGAAGATTTGACAGCAGCGTATGAGGAGTTTAAATGGGCGCACCAAATTGACCCATCTAATTACTGGTACACCATATCCTATGCGAACATCCTTGAAGTACAAGGATTAAAAGCAGAGTCTATCGAGGTATATTCTCAACTTGTTGAGCAATTTCCAAGCAAAATCGAGCTTCGTTATGAATTAGCCAAACTATTGCTTGAGCAAAATAAAGTAGGCAAGTCCATAGATCAATTAAATTCCATCGAAAAAGAGATTGGTGTGAGCGAGGATATCTCGTTCTTAAAACAACGCATCTACCTTTCGAACAATAATGTTGATGCAGCTGCCAAAGAAATTGAAAATTTGATCACAGCTTTTCCCAACTCATTGAATTATTACGGCCTACTTTCTGAAATCTACATGAACAATGGTGAAGAAAAAAAAGCAATGGAAGTTTATAGACGAATGAAAGAGATTGCACCCAACAACTACCAAGTTCAATTTTCGATAGCACAATTCCAAAGAAGTAAAGGAAATAAGGAAGAATACTTATCGAACATTTCTTCTGCTTTTGCAAATCCTGAAATGAATATTGACAGTAAAATAAAATATCTCTTGTCTAGCTACCAAGTCAATAGTAACAATAAGACACAACTGATAGAGGGTATCAAATTGTGTAGAATCATCTCAGAAACGCATCCGAAAAATGCAAAGTCTCATGCGCTCTTGGCAGACTTCTTATACTTCAACAATCAATCAGAAGAGGCTAAGCTTTCTTATTTCAAAACCATTGCATTGGACAGCAGTCGTTTTCCTGTTTGGAATCAATTACTTATAATATTGTCTGAAACGAACGATCAGAAAAACCTTCTCAATTTCGGTAAGCGTGCTGTAAATTTATTCCCAAATCAACCCACAGTGCATCTACTTTACGGTTTGGCCTTGTTCCAGGAAGAAAGTTTTGATGAAGCATTGGGCATTTTTCAAGCCGGCAAAGAAGTTGTCATTGATAATCAAGCATTGAAGAGTCAATTGTACTCTTCAATTGGAGACGTTCACCATGCCAAAAGGAATCACATTGCCTCAGATGAAGCTTACGAGAAAGCTTTAGAATTAGACCCCAATAACGTATATGTTTTAAACAACTATAGTTACTACCTTTCATTAAGAAAACAAGACTTGGAGAAGGCCAAAAGCATGTCGAAAAAATCAAATACACTTGCACCGAATCAGTCCTCCTTTCAAGACACTTATGCATGGATATTGTATCAATTGGAAGAATATGAAGAAGCGAATGTCTGGATCGACAAGGCATTGGAACTTGACCAAAACAGCGGAGTGCTTTTAGAACATAAAGGGGATATTTTATTTCGACTTGGAAAGCAAATAGAAGCAGTAGAATATTGGCAGAAGGCCAGTGAAAAAGGAGATGCTTCTGATCTTATAGAAAAGAAGATTACAGAGCAAAAATTATATGAATAAACAAACACAACTTCTATTTGCCCTTTCCTTAGTAGTCTTGATTTCTGCTTGCAGTAAAAGCAAGTTGATCAGCAGAAAAGACTTAAAGATCAAAAAAACGGAATACCTCCTAGAACAGATCGATGAGCATAAATTAAACTTCGATACTTTTTCGGCAAAGGCCGAAATTAAACTGAACCGGTCTGGAAAAAAGCAATCATTTAAATCAACTATACGTTTAAAAAAAGACAGTGCCATTTGGATGTCTATCACACCGCTCCTCGGCTTTGAGGTCGCACGTGTGTTGATTACACGGGACACAGTAAAAATCATCAATCGGCTTGAAAAGAATTATTTTATTGGCGATTATCTCTATATCAATAAGCGTTTCAATTTAAAGTTCAATTTCGATCAATTTCAAGCCATACTTCTAGGCAATCCAATTGATTTTGAATCAGATGACAAAATTCTATTCTCTCTTGACGATGATCGATATTATTTGGGAGATTTGAGAAAACGAAAAATAAAAAAGGCAGATGAAAAGCCCCAAAAGATTGAACGTAAAGATGAAGAATTGCTGAGTTTGTGGATTGATCCAGATAATTTCAAAACAGTAAGTTTCCTACTCACAGACCCTACAGCTGACCGCATATTGTTGGGCGCTTACAGTGATTTTAAACCCTTGGAAGATCAACTTATCCCCCATAAATTGGACTTTGAAATACAAGCTGAAAACCCCTCTGTTGTAGGAATAGAATATTCACGAGTATATTTGGACAAAGCAATTAAATTTTCTTTTAACCTTTCTTCAAAATATGAGCAAGTTTATTACTAGACTTTTACTTAGCTGCTTGCTCATCGGGCTCACTGCCTTGCCTTCCTTTGCTCAAAATAAACAAGCTTTGCAGGAAAAGAAAAAGAAACTTCAGCAAGAAATTAATTTTACCAATCAATTGCTTGAGAAAACAGAAAAGAGCAAATACACCAGCTTAAATCAACTCCGCCAGCTCAACAAAAAGATTTCAAGTCGTCAAGCACTCATTTCTACTATGGAGCAAGAAATCCAATTCATTGCTGACAGCATTGACCTTCAAAACAATTTCATTGACAGCTTGAACAATGAGTTGGAAACACTCAAAGACGAATATGCGGAGATGATCCGCAATGCATACAGGAATAAAAGTTCCTACGATAAATTGATGTTCATATTCTCGGCGGAGAATTTCAACCAAGCTTTCAAACGACTAAAATACTTCCAACAATACGCTCAATATCGGCAAGCACAGGCGCAAACAATTGAAGAGACACAAATAGAAATTGACGCTCAAATAAAATTGTTAGAAGCTATCAAGAAGAGCAATGAAGCTTTGCTTCAAGCAAAGTTGAACGAACGCAATACCCTGGCTCAAGAGAAGAGCAAACAACAAATTGTGGTGAACACCTTGAACGGAAAGGAACGACAATTGAAAAATCAATTGAAGGAGAAACAAGAAGCAAGTCGTAAAATCACAAAAGCAATCGAGCGAATCATTGCTGAAGAGATTCGAAAAGCACGAGAAGCTGCAAGAAAAGCTGGTGAGAAAGACAAAGGCTTCCCGCTGACTCCAGAAGCTAGGGAACTTTCCAACTCATTTGCTAGCAACAAAGGCAAACTGCCTTGGCCAGTCCCTGAAGGAGTCATTACCAGTGCATACGGAGTGCATCCACATCCCACACTTAAAGCGGTAAAAACCACCAACAATGGTATTGACATTTCTACCAAGTCTGGCAATATGGGCCGCTCTGTATTTAATGGTTCGGTGACAAGTGTGTTTATTATTCCTGGAGCTGGCAAAGGAGTCATCATTAGTCATGGTGAATATTTTACTACCTACTCCCCTTTCAAAGAGGTATTTGTATCGACCAATGACAAAGTAGAAACAAAACAAAACCTTGGGGTTCTCATCACGGAGAAAGGTGAGAACAGTTCGGTGATGCACTTAGAAATTTGGAAAGTCATGGACAAATTAGATCCTGAATCGTGGATCTTTAAAAAGTGATTTCAAACTTTTAGCAATTCGAGCAGGCCTTTTAGTTTCATACGCTCCCCCTCAACGCAATAATCCGCTTGGGAGTAATAGTCTTCCCTTTTTGCCAACGTTTCTTTTACAAAATTCACAATCTCCAACTCATCCAACCCTTTGAGCAAAGGCCGTTGCGCTCTTTGTTGCCTCAATCTGCCAATCAATATTTCAGCAGGATGCATAAGGTAAATGGAGGTACCTGTGGTTTTTATGTAATCCATATTGTCTTTAAAAGCAGGTGTTCCTCCTCCCAAAGCCACAACAGATTTTTGCCCTGCTTCTATGGTACGCAGTTGAAGGTATTCTAACTTTCTAAAGCCATTTTCGCCTTCATTTTTAAAGATTTGTTCAATGGATTGCTGGCTTGTCTTCTCAATTTCTTGATCTAGGTCGATGAACTCCAATTCTAACGCAAGAGCAAGTTTTGGGGCCATTGAAGATTTTCCAGCCGCCATAAAACCCAAAATAAAAATGGGATAAGCTGTCATTTTATGGGTGAATCGGGTTCCTTGCGCATTTTATTGAAGACGGCTTTCTGGATGATCTTGGGCAGGAACTTGCTAAAGAAAACTGCCATTTTCCCTTCTTGGGTTAAGATCAACCGATCTTTTCTCAACGCCACAGCTTTATAAATGCTTTCAGCGACTTGTTCTGCAGTCATCATTTTTTCTTCTGCCCTTGGAGACTCGCCTTGCTTGTTGCCACTTGCAGTGAGCGCTGTATTTCGAATGTTGGAAGCAGTAAAACCAGGACAAGCAATCAAAACATGCAATCCTTTCTTCAAATTTTCGGTGCGCAAGGCCTCTAAAAAACCGTGCATGGCGAATTTGGATGCAGAATAGCCAGTCCTTCCCGGCAAACCCACATAACCCGCAATCGAAGATATACCAACCACAGATCCATTGCGTTCAATCAAAGATTCCACAGCATATTTAGTGCAATACACTGCTCCCCAGAAATTCACTTGCATCAATTGTTCGAGCACACTCAACTTCACTTCCGTAAATGCCGCCCTCATGGAGATGCCTGCATTATTAATGAGCACATCTACCCCACCAAAGCGATGAATGCATGCTTCCACCAAAATTTTGCAATCAGTAGCTCTACTGACATCAGTCTTTAAACATAAAATACGGTCATTCCCCCCACCCAATTCATCTGCCAAAGCCTTCAATTTATCCATGCTGCGTGCGCCCAAGGTGAGTGCATATCCCTTTCGGTAGTATACCACCGCCAATGCTCTTCCAATTCCAGAGGAGGCACCTGTAATAATGACTGATTTTCGATCTTTCTGCATATTGAAATAATGAATTGCGTCTAATTCTTAGCTTTGTGCCATGTCGACCAAAGATAAAACAAGCATGTCAATAGAGGAAGTTTGTGATCAAAAAACTGAACGAGCTTTTTTAAATCTACCCTTCAAGATCTATAAAAATGATCCCCATTGGGTGCCACACCTTAAACAAGACATTCAAAAAGTATTTGACCCTAAAAAGAATAAATTTTATCGTCATGGCGAAGCGATTCGTTGGATTCTTAAAAAGGATGGAGTTGTCATTGGCAGAATAGCGGCTTTTATCAATAAGAAAGCGAATAAAAAATCAAAAATTCCAGCTGGTGGTTTTGGATTCTTTGAATGCATCAATGACCAAGTTGCCGCCTTCATAATGTTCGATCAATGTAAAAAGTGGTTGGAAGAAAAAGGCATGGATGCCATGGATGGTCCCATCAATTTTGGAGAAAAAGACAAGTTTTGGGGCTTAATCATCGAAAATTTCGAATACCCTCCTTATTACAATCAAAATTATAATCCAGAGTATTACGTCAAGTTCTTTAAGGAGTATGGATTCAAGGTTTATTATGAACAGTATATCTTTTACCGAAAAACAGAGGACGACTTGATTCCATTGCTGAAGGAAAAATCTAAAAGGATTCGCAAAGACCCGCATTTTACCTTCGATACGATTAAGAAAAACAATCTTCCAAAATATGCAGAAGACTTTCGTACCATCTACAATCGCGCTTGGGTAAAACATGAGGGCTTTAGTGGAATGGAGAAGCGACAAGCCATGGCCATTATGAAAACCATCAAGCCCATTTTGGACGAAGACTTGATATACTTTGCGTATTACGATGGACGACCTGTGGGTTTTTTCATTGCCTTGCCAGAGATCAATCAAATCTTTAAACATGTCAACGGAAATTTGAACTGGTGGGGAAAATTGAAATTCTTGTACCATCAAAAAAGAGGTACCTGTACTACCTTTTTTGGATTGGCCTTTGGCATTGATCCAGATTTTCAAGGCAAAGGACTAGAAGGAGCCATTTTTGAGGAGTGCAAACGCATCGTGAGCGCACGCAATAAATACCAGGATGTTGTGATTACATGGATCGGTGATTTTAATCCTAAAATGATCCATGTTATTGAAAATTTGGGCGCCAAACGATTAAGAACCTTGGCTACCTACCGCTATTTATTCGATAGATCAGCAAAGTTTGAACGGGCAAAGATCATTGAATAGTCTCATTTTCAGACGTTTTAAAAAATAATCTGACTGAAAAAAAAATATCAAAAAGGCATTGGTCATTTTTCACAAGCCTACTATATTTGCAGTCCGAAAATCGGAGACTTGCTAGCTCAGCTGGTAGAGCACATCCCTTTTAAGGATGGGGTCCAGGGTTCGAACCCCTGGCAAGTCACAGCCTGAAACCCTTGCTATGCAAGGGTTTCAGCGTTTTTGGCAAAAATATCCGTGCCAAATCTGCGCCAACTCCACAATCTATCTAGTTGATATGTAATTCGTTAATAGTTATAGAAATCGCTAATAATCTTATAAACTAGACCACAATCTGTTTGTTTTACAAACAAATAAACAATTAGTACTTTTGTTCGCTAATTTTGAACCAGTTGCCACAAGATATTAATGATAATATTGACAAAGTTCAAGAAGTTATGACTGATGTTACAATATCAGAAATATATAGTCATAGTACTTTTTTGGCAGGCATTATTTGCGGTGTTATCTTAACACTTCTATACCATAGATTCGTAGGACGGAAATTTCTTGTCACTAGTTATGAAAAGTTAATTAAAGCTAAAGACGAAACAATTAAAGGATACAGCGTTATTATTAGTGAAAGATTGGCAAAGGTTTCAGTCAGTGATGAAGGCTCAAAAAGCATCATAAAAAATCTTAAAAAATACTTCAAGAAGAAAAATTAACTAAATTTAAACGATGTCTATTTTAATTATCTTATTAGTAGTATCCCTTTTAGTATATATTGTTTCAGACTTAATCTTTTCAGCTCGAACATCAATAAAGAATGAATTAAGAGAAATTTATAATTTACTTGAATTAGAATTTGTTAAGAATGAGAGAAAAATGGATAATAAAGCGATTAAGTTTTTATCAAACTACAAATTTGCTTCTGAATTAACTGAGTTAATGGATATCCAAGTATTATGGTCTCTGCATGAAATGCTAGATAAAAGCAATCTCCATGCTTCTATTAAGGAGATAAAAGACTTTAAAGAAAAATTGACAGAAAAAGAAAAAAGTTATATTGATGAATTTGATAAAAAAGTCGAACAATTAGTTCAATTCAGTTACCTTAAACCAGATTTCTTATTTTGGCTCATCAAAACTCTCCTAAGCTTATTATTCAAAAGCATTTACCGTCATAGTACTTATCCATTTGTAAAGGCTAATAATTATTACAAGGAACTTAAGGATGAAGTTAAAGAGATTATCTTATGTGGTAATAACAATTATGGATACGCATAAATTACAGCGATACTGAAGAAAAAAAAGCCCTATTAAATAGGGCTTTTTTTTATTACAAATAAGTTGAATTGTAGTATAATATCGTGTAAAATCTGAAAACTGACTCTATTCTCTATATTTGGCTAGAAAAGAAACTAAAAAAACGTGCCAAAACTGCGCCAAAACATTGCAAAAATAGCCGTTTTTCATAGGAACTAAAATTTTATCCTACTAATAGCCAAGTAGTTAAAAAATGCCCAAAACTCAAGAAGGGTTCGAACCCCTGGCAAGTCACTAAAGCGAAAAAGCTGACCTAAAAGGTTGGCTTTTTTGGTTTAAGAATCTTTGTCAAAGGGGTGGGAAGCCTGCCTGTCGGCAGGCAGGTTTAGCCGAAAATGAGAAAAACCAAAGTAAACCCTAGGCCTGTATGCCGAAACAAAGTGAAGGCATACAAGTCACTAAAGCGAAAAAGCTGACCTAAAAGGTTGGCATTTTTGGTTTAAGAATCTTTGTCAAAGGGGTGAGAAGTCTGCCTGTCGGCAGGCAGGTTTAGCCGAAAATGAGAAAAACCAAAGTAAACCCTAGGCCTGTATGCCGAAACAAAGTATAGGCATACAAGTCACAGCCTGAAATCCTTTCAAAGAAAGGATTTCAGCGTTTATGGTCATTATTGTCGGGATAAATTCGGGATAAAAATATTCGAATCTATTGTATCAATTGAAAAAGAAATGTTTAAATTTTATAGCATTAATATTAGTTTGAGTAAATGAAATCAGAGAAAAAAATATCAAGACTTGAAAGAAAGCTATCGAAAGAAGAACGAAAGCTAAATAGATTGAAAGGTAAGGGGGCTTCTCCTAATTATTTAAATAATTACAGAATAAATATTTCTGAATTAAATAATGAAACCAATCGCTTATGCGCCATAAAACTAGAGTCTGTAAGTAATGATTTTTCAAAAATTGCAAAACACAATTATGAATTACTTCAAATTCAAAAAATAATATTTAAACCTTACAAAGAAGAGATGTCCTATGCAGGAAGCTATGCAAATATTTTGCATGGAAAGCTTAATAAAAATGGTCACATATATTGCAATACTAAGGCAACAAATAATTGGTTATTTAATCCACTTGCACAATACTTCTTTCCATCAGAATTTAAAGGACAAATTGATTGTTTAGGTAATGTGAGGCTAAAAACTTCTAGGGTCGGTGCAGCTATATTTGATCGACTGCCATCTGAACTAGAAGGATCTATAAATTCTGACGGAGAAATGATTCTTAAAACGACAAAAACAGAAGGTGACTTTATTACGCAAGGCAAAGTTCTTATTTCAAAAATAATTGGGAGTTATACGTTTAAGTCCTTAGAAAATTCTAATGAATTTTTTATGAATAGTCAATCACTTTTAGAGATGATTAATCAATATCGAGAATACTTAAAACCATAATTTGGTCGAATCTGGTATTGAATTTCTATTAGTACTGTCTTCATTGTTTCAATAATATAATCATCACTAAAATCCTCACATTTCTAGCGCGGATTTTTTTATTCTAACTGCCGAATTATACCAAGCTATCTAGAATTGCTGAGCTAGACGGTAAAAATTGAGTAAACTTGAACTCCAAATACACAATCATGAAAAAAATATTGAGCTTGTCCATTATTGGACTCTTGGCCTTTGCAGCTTGCCAAGATAAAAAAGAAACGCCTGAAATAGATTATGCCATTTTTAGCGGTACAATTGAAAATGTAAACACAGAAGAAGTGGTCTTGTTGGCCACCAATTATGTGCACAAAATACCGGTACAAGAGGATGGCAGCTTTCACGATACTGTCACCATTGAAGATCAAAATTTCTTTAGCTGCCGTATCGGTGCAGAAACGACTGCCTTGCACCTTGCCAAAGGAGACAGCCTGCATTTAAAAATCAATACTGAATTGTTCGATGAATCTATTGTTTACAGTGGAAAAGGAGCCTCTGAAAACAATTTATTGGCAGCACGCTATCTATTGAATGAAGAATTGGCAGGTGACATTCAAGCCACATACACACTCAATGAGGGTGAATTTATTGAACATGTTCAAGATGTACGAATGAAGAACGAAAAAGTCATCAATGAAAGTGATGCAAGTGACAACTTCAAATCCCTTCAATTGGATGATGCCAAATATGGTTTTGCTTCTACATTGATAAATTATGAAAGTTATCATGGCTATTTTGTTCAGAATCGTGAATACAAAGCCAGCGACACCATTCTTTCTCAAATGCCAGAATTTGATATTAACAACATAGTTGCCTACAAAAGTTCACCCAATTTCAGAACCTTGGCCTCTGCACACATCAGTAAAAAAGTCAACGCAAATGAAGAAGATGAGCGTGAGCACCTAGTACGACTCAATGAGGCTATGGAAGCAGTTACTGAGCCTTTTATCAAAGAAGAAATCATTTACAACAATTTCGAATACAGCTTGATGCGCCCAGTAGAAAATTTGGAAGAAAACTATAATTTTTTGATGGCCAACACTCAAAATGAAACTTATAAAGAAGAGTTTAGCGCGAAATACGAGCGCTTGAAAAAGTTGATTAAAGGCATGCCTTCGCCTGTTTTTGAAAATTACGAAAATCACAAAGGGGGCACAACTTCCTTGGCGGATTTAAAAGGAAAATATACCTATATAGATGTTTGGGCCACATGGTGCGGACCTTGCAAAAGAGAAATCCCTTACTTGAAAGAAATTGAAGAAGAGTACAGCGGTAAAAACATATATTTTGTGAGCACTTCCATTGACCGTGCAAAGGATCATGACACTTGGGTAGACATGGTCAATGAAAAAGAATTGTCAGGTATACAGCTGATGGCGGATAAAGATTGGAAGTCTGACTTTGTGGTAGACTACGCTATTGAAGGTATTCCACGCTTCATCTTGGTCGATCCTGACGGAAACATAGTGAGTGCTGATGCACCGCGACCTTCGGACCCAGGACTCAAAGAACTGTTCGAAGAATTGAACATTTAATCCATAAAAAAACCCTTGAAATCAAGGGTTTTTTTGGTTGACAGCTAGCATCATTACATCTTCTTGAAGTAGTCTATGTTGGAATATATCTTCTCGATCACTACATTGGTATTTACTGGAACAATGAATTCACTCAAGCCAACATGTGTTTTGTTATCTGGATTCCAATCATAGGTATAGCCCAATGCAGTCCAAGGAAACTGATTTTTCAATCCACAACCATAATAACTTTGAATGCGGTTGTTGTTGATCCATTCTTTGTGCGCAGGGTTTACGTTTGAGGGAAAACATACATCACATTGGGTATCGCTGGTTTCTTGATCAGGGCAAGGTCGAATCAGATCCGATGGTTGTACCCAAATTTCAATGAATGAGCTGTACACCTGTTTTTCGTCAGGATTCAATCCCAACAATTGCTTTAGACGAATTTCTTTATCCTCTGCCTGTTCTTTTTTCATTCGTTTGACAAGCTCAGGTGCTACGGTCACCCACATCGGATATTGACCAGTATTGTAAAATCCCCATTGATTATCGAAAGGCTTATAATACTCAACATATTCTTTCTTCATCCAAGCAACCACTAAGATGTATTCAACTTCATTTACGGTTCTACATTGTAATTCTTTATTCCCACAGTCAATGACAGTTAATTCGTTGTATACTTTACTTTTTTCGGGATACATCGCATTCAGAATGGCAGTTCTGTAGAGCACAGAATCTTGTGAGGAAATTTGGGCATGAGCAGTGATGCCCAAGGAAAATAAGAATAGGAGGAAGAAAGTTTTGATTGTTTTCATCTTGTTTTGTTTAGTTGTTTGAACGAAGATAATCGGATAATGCTAAATTCCAAACAATTAGATGAAAAACGTCGGATTGTAAGACGCAAACAATTGTCTTAATTTTACCGAAAATACCCCGGTGCTGAAATTGGTAGACAGGCATGGTTGAGGGCCATGTGTCCGCAAGGACGTGCAGGTTCGACTCCCGTTCGGGGTACTGTTAAAAAGGAGTAGACGAATTTATCTACTCCTTTTTGTTTGATTATCAGTCAGCTACACGTAATTTATGTTGATTCGATATTCTCTGTTTTGGGCTTGCTATTTTTATTTTTGATAGTCATATTTTTAATTGTTGTTGATAATCAACAACATACTGGTTCGACCCCTGTTCACCTCTGTAAATAAAGAATCTATCACGAATTATAATCAATATTCCTATAAGTGCCTGACAATTTGTCTAATACGTTCTTTTGGTATGATAACTGTGATTCCCTTTCTAAAAAGTAACTTATGGCAGAAAAAACATTCAATCAAGATTTTGTAGGATTCTGGAGAGAACCTAACAAAGGTGGAATTCCTGATAAGTCAGGTATCTATTGCGTTTATGAATGCACCTATAATAAAAATGAAGGAAATGTTACATTACATGAACTCATTTATATTGGAGAATCCAAAGATGTAAGAGATAGAATCTCCAAACATGAAAAACAAGAAGATTGGGAAAAACATGTAAGAGTTGGCAAACAATTATGTTACAGTTTTACACCTGTAGAAAGTGCTTACAGAGATAGAGTTGAAGCAGCTTTTATTTATCATCATAAACCACCTGAAAACACGGATTATGTTAGTAATTTCCCATTTGATAAAACACTTGTTAAATCTAGTGGTAGGATTGGGTTACTAAAAGATTATTTTGTAGCAAATAGAACTTGAAGGCCCTTATTAGAAGAGGATTAATTGAATTCTCTTAAAATCTTATGAGAAACCCTCTATTTTTTATAGACTATTTTATGCCAATGTTAACAGTGTTTTTGTCTGGTCTCTTTGGCCTTTTGGTTGCAATTGTTACTTGGAGGCTAGCAAGTCAACGTGAAAAAGAGAAATTCAAACAAGAGTTAGCATATAGAGAGTTTAAAGAAAAGGAAGATTTATATGCTTCCTTACTTTCTACTGCTGATATGATAGTTAGATTTACCAAAGCTGGAAAAGATTATGCTGAATTATTTAATGACTTAACACTGGTTATGGCTAAATCACAACTCCTTGCATCAAATACTGTTAATGATAAATTCTCAGAGTTAAGTGAGATTATATATGAATGGTCAACTGAATACAGAAATAGTCTACCTGAAAAGATTGGTGACACTAATTTTGGAATTGCCTCAACTAAGGGTGTGAAGCATAGAGAAAAAGCAGATGAACTATTTCCTGAGCTAAAAAAAATTATTGGAGATTTAGTTGAAATAATTAAGGAAGAACTTACTGACTTAAAAAAGGCTATTTAACTAATTTATCTATGAAGCTTTGATTCTGGTTATAAAACTGATTAAGGTTAATAATTGCCAACTACCAATAATAAACACTAATATAAATAGATCCAAAAGACATAATTTTACAAAAAAGTCTTATATTAAGTTATGGCAATGAAAGAAAAGAAAAATAACAATTTTGGAATTTGGACAGGAATTCTTTTGGGGGTTGTCGCAATACTTGCTATTAAGTCAATTTTTGAAGATGATAATAGCAAAATAATATCTAAAAAAGGCAGAAAACTTCTTTCGGATGACGACAAAATGAAAGACCTTAATGAAAAGATTCTAAATTCAGAAGATAATAACCATCATCAAGAAATTCTCATTTAATAACCATATGGAGATTTCTCTAGGGTTTTTAGTCGTACTTATATTAATATTATTCCCTGGACTAATATTCAGGCGTTTATATTTTTACGGAGAATTTTCAACACAATTTAAATCTGACTATAATTTAGTCAGCTTAATTGCAATATCAATAATACCTGGTTTAATTAATCTAGTTTGTGTTTTTTTATTTTATGATAATTTTTTTTCGGAAATTGATCTTGGAAAAATTATCGACAAACTTAAAGACCTTAATAACCCACAATATCGATTTGCCAAATCTGATGATACACCAATAAAAGAACTGATCAATACTACTGTTTCGCCTTTTATTGGATTCTTATATGTTTCAAGTATTCTTTGGGGATCAATATCAGGCAGATTCGTTAGAATAAGTAGAATTGACACAAAATTCAAATTACTCCGTTTCAAAAACTACTGGTTTTACCTCTTTAATGGTCAACTTACAAGTTTTAGAAAAATGAAGCATTTGAGAAAAAGGAATAAAAGATACCTTTTTACAAAAGCTGATATTTTAATTGACACTAATAGTGAAACGCATTTGTACTCAGGTATTGTCGTTGATTACGAATTAAAAGACACTGATTGTAAAGTGCTAAGTAAAGTAATGTTACAAAATGCGGAAAGATATAGTTTAAGAGATGGGAAAAGAGTAGCTGTTGGAATTCCTGGAAATCTTTTAGTCGTTGATTGTACTTCTATGAAAAACATCAATCTCACTTATATATACGAAAAGACCAAAAGCATATTAGATTCTAAACTTCCAAATTCAGTTGAAATAGCATTTGGCTTCATAATTCTTCTACTGATACCTATTTTCATTTTTCAATCAGATAGTATAGATTGGGTTATTTATAAAGCGTACTTCAAGTTAAGTTGGTACGAAAAGATTATTGCTTACTTTTTAGCAATTCAGCTTTTAAGTTTATCTAACCCTTTCATTAAGAAAGGAGAGGAATATAGATATGTAAACTTTAAAAGTGTCTTGGCTAAAGCAATCTGGGTTATAGCATTAGTTCTTTTGTTATTGTTGCTTGCATAGACAAGTTTCTTGACAACTAACTCACCAAAATTGGCACAGCCATATTAGCTGCAAGATTCTTATTTTCAAGAAGTTTATCTATTCCAAATAGAAATTCTCTGGCTTGCTGGTTCGATTTTAGTCCTGTTCGGGGTACTAGCTGATTAAATCACATTTAATCTTTGAGAAGCGAGCAAAAGAAAAGCTCGCTTTTTCTTTTGGTAAGCGAAGCAAAGTAAGCCGATAGGCTTGAGATTTAATCCATTGCTCGACGAGACGGGCGAGACGCAGTCACTCCCGTTCGGGGTACTTGATGATCAAGATCATCCACTTCATTAAGCAAGCTGACAAAAACAGCTTGCTTTTTTGTTGGTGAGCGAAAATGAAGAGCCAATAAAGTCGCCTAATCTTGATCCACTTAACGACAAAAAGGGCAAGACATAGTCACCCCCGTTCGGGGTACGGAAGAGGAGTGAAAAGAGGTCCGGAGATTTTCCAACAAATGCACTTCAACCTTGACGGCGGGCAAGCGGAAACTAAATTTGGCTTATAATTAACATTAGGCAAAGACAAAATTCCATCAAGTGAATCGGGAAACAATGTGCTACAACAATTAAGTTTATATCCAAACCCAAATGTTGGTTTAGTAACTATTGATTACAAATTACTGGGAGAAGAAAATGCCATATGGAAACTTTATGATGTCAACGGGAAAGAAGTAATGAATAAGTCTCTTCAATACGGCACAAATCAAAAGCAGTTGAATGTTAGTCATTTGACTAACGGCATCTATCATTTTTCGGTAACTTTGGATGGAGACCGATTGAAAAGTGGTAAAATGGTAATTTCAAAACCTTAGTGAAAAAGACAATACTATATATCATTTTAACTTTCCTTATTACATCCACTTGGGGCCAAGGGAATTATCATAAATTGTATGATTTAAATAGTCGTGATGACTTTGGAAGAAAGATAATTGAAACGGACAGCGGAAATATTGTCTTTGGAATATCAGACAGACCTGGCAATACTACAAGTGCGTTTCTTGAAGTTAATTCATTAGGAGATTCAATTTTATTTAGAGATTATCACATCTCTAACGATCAAATTTCGGGAGGAGGTAAATGGTTTAATGGATATTATGCATTTGGCTGGCATTACGACCCAATTGAAGGAGCCGGTGACGGGCATCTGTTTTTTGTGAATGATTCTCTTGATAGTATTAAAGTGGTCACGGTAGATTTTGCCTACAATGATCGTATTAATGATGCGATTTTATTGGATGATTCTACCTTTATTGTTTTGGGAACAGCTACAGATACACAAGCCACTCAAGTTTTACCATTCATTGCACATATCGATTCTAATGGAACCATTTTGTGGCAGAAATCAATTGATAGCAACAATGTGAATGAAACTGTAAAAAACATAGAAACAACTTTAGATGGAGGATATATTGTAGGTGGTCAAATACAAGAAACTTCAGCCGGATGGGAAGATAAGTTTCTAATTAAACTCGACAGTTCAGGAACAATAGAATGGAGAAAGAATTATGGGATGAAAAATGCTTCTGAGTTCGTTGGCCATGTTACAGTGTGTAAAGATGGGGGTTATGCTTTGGTAGGAACCATTACTGTAGTTAGACAGCAGCTTACAAGAGATGCAAATAGAGGAATAACAAAAGTAGATAGTGTAGGAAACATTGTTTGGGAGAAACATTTTGGCAAAAGTCAGTACAATGAAAGCTTTCAAGTTGCGCGCCAATTGGATGATGGAGGTTTTATCTGTGCGGGTTCTTCCTTTCGAACGGTCAACGGCAGCGATATACCGGACATCAATCTGATGCGTTTAGACAGTGCCGGCAACAAAATATGGGAAAAGGATTATACCTTTTACGGCAATGAATCGCACGATTATGTGGAAGATTTGCAAATCACTTCAGACGGTGGTTTTGTAATGACCGGTTTTGTCATTCCCTTTCAGACCGGAGTAACCACTCGCAACGATGTTTTTATTCTCAAAGTAGATGGAAACGGAGTAATTACATCTACCAACAGTGGCTTTCAAGAAGTACCTGCCGCTTGGAAAATCTATCCCAATCCCACCAAGGGACAAATTAGCATACCGCAAACAAAGGGTTTAAAGGAAATCAGCGTCTATAACATAAATGGACAAAAAGTGCAGGAGTTTAAACCTAATACTACTGCAGAAACCAATTTCGAAATTCAAGGAAAAACTGGAATCTACCTTTTAAGGCTAGAAATGAAAGATGGTCAAGTAAGTAGTTCAAAAATCGTAAAGAAGTAGATGAAGAAATTCTTCTATTTCCTTTTCTTTCTCTTTTTTTCTTCTGTTACGCTTTATGCTCAAAATTATTCTTATGTACCATTTCCGACTAAAAATGCAGTATGGATAGATAAAGAATTTGAGGGCGGAGGATTTCCTAATGAATGCATTACAAACCATTATCAATTGAACGGAGATACCTTAATTAATGGAACAAACTACCATAAACTTTATGGTTTTAGAGAAGAATGGATAAATTCTATTGGATTCCATTGTAGTATGGGAACTCATAATCGTTTAATCTAGGGCTTATAGGATTCCTAAGAAATGATTCAGTAAATAAAAATGTTTGGTTTCGTTCAGACACAAGTAATACCGACAGTCTACTTTATGATTTTAGTTTATCTGTTAGTGACACCATGAAAAGTCACGATCCAACAAATACTTATTTGGATTTGGTTATAGATAGTATTGATACCGTAATCGTTGGGGGAGTAAAACGAAGAAGGTTTATTACCAATGATACTTGTGGTAGGTTTGGGCCTGATAGCACATTGTTTTTTATTGAAGGTATTGGTAGTTCTAAGGGAGCAATTGAATAGCTCCCTTTTTTAATATACTTCATTCTAGAATCAGATTTTAATGATCAAATAAATACATCAAAAAACTAACTGAAGTCTATTTAATCATTGGCATGTACTTCTCCTTATTGTCAAGAATCGCCCAAAGGTTGATTGCCGCTAGAATGATAGGAACAATGATTGTCTCTGGTGCATGACTTAAATGTTCCAAGAATATTCCCACCATCACAGGTAAAATAACTATTGCACCCAAGGCCCTGTACTTTGGCAGCGCAATCAATATACCTCCTACTATTTCTACTACCGCAACAAGTGGCAACACCCATCCAACACTCATCAATCCTTCAAAAGCGGCCATTTGAGCCTCGGACATTTCTGGTTCTGGCATATACCAGAAGAATTTATTCAATCCAGAATTTAGCATCATTAAACCAAACAATATGGTCAATACATTCAATACTTTAGTTTTCATATCTTCTATTTTTTTCGCGAGATTTATTAGCTTTAATATCCGAAGATAGAACATTTTATCTTCCTAACAAAAAACAAGAAAACATGACAACAGAACTCAAACAAACAGACCGAATTCGATTGCCCTTCACTTACGATGTAAATAAAATGGTAGATGAAGTGAACAAAATGAACATCAATGAATTCATTTATTACAATGTAATCCCCTTGCGCTCACCTGCCCACATTGCAGATCCAAGCATTCCTTTTCCACCTCCTTCGGATGATTATGCAGACGGCTCTTGGACGGAATGGCTAAACACAAATGAATTGAATCAATCACCATATATCAAAAGCATTGTGGAGGAATTTCAGCAACATACAAAAGTTACTCTTGTGCGTTTATTAAGATTGGAAAAAGGAAACACTGTGGATGAGCATACAGACTCTACACTTGGACTTCATATAGAAAAATCAGTGATTCGACTAACGATTCCAATCGTAAAGTTGAAGGGTGCTAATTTTTACCTAAACCAAAAAATTGTGCCCATGAAGCCAGGAGAATGCTGGTACCTCAGATTAACTGATCCACACAAGATCATCAACAGCTCAGAGGAAGACCGCATCAACCTCACCATCGACATTCTACCCAATGCTTGGGTAAGAGATACGATTCATAAAGCCATAACAGTTTAATGTCTATGCTAAGAAAAACATCATTCCTCTTATTTCTTTTGTGCTTGCTATTTAGTTTAACAAATGTTGCCCAACGAAAATCCAATTTGATATATTTCGATGATCAACCCGATCTTAGTTGGAAAAACTTTAAAGCCAAGGCTAATAAACGAAGTAATTATCAGGCATTGACCTATTCTGGTTTGGAGTTGAGCATGCAGTCTGATGCTGATGGAATCCGTATATCAACTTATGCCATTTTTAAGCCGCGCGAATCGTGGACGAAGAATAAAAAAAGTGCGTATCTACTTAATCATGAACAACAACACTTTAACCTTTCTGAATTATACGCACGAAAATTTAGGGAAGCGCTTAGTATCCATTCTTTCAAAAAGTCAGGTGCTGATCGTTTTAAGGAAATACAGACGCTTTATAAATCCTTTTACTCACAAATGGAAAAGCAACAAAAAAAGTACGACAAAGAAAGTGAGCATTCTAAAAACAAGGACCAACAAGAAAAATGGAATCAATTTATTCAAGGTGAATTGCTTGAATTGAAGAATTTTAATGACACTGAAACTACAGTTCCATTTTGAACTCATTTTTATTCAAAGATTAATTACCACAATTATCTTTATCATTCATTAACAATCTACCGTCTCGGCTGTTCTACCTTTGCAAATTCCAATTATGCACAAGAATTACCTCCTTATTCTCCTTTCCGTTTTGTCTATGAGTTCCTATACTCAGGAAAAAAGGCAAAAAACTGTAAAAAGCAAGCAAACAAATTTTGTGCTTCCTATTGTATCTGGAACTGTCATTGATGAACTTAGAAATCCTATCCCTTTTGTCAATGTGGTATTGTATGCCTTAAAGGATTCTAGCCTTGTAAAAGGCACTGCCACCGATGCTCAAGGTAATTTTCAAATTTCAGCTGAAAGCGGTCAATACTATCTTCAATTCTCTTTTTTGGCCTATGAAAATTACAAGAGTTTAAGCTTCAACCTTAAAGAGGATTTTAAATTGAAAACGGTTCAATTGAAGCCAAAAGCCGCCTTGTTGGATGAGGTGGAGGTCACTGCCAAACGTAGCCAAATGGAATTGAAATTGGATAAGCGGGTTTTTAACATTGAAGAAGACCTAACCAATGCGGGGGCCAATGCTGCCGAGATATTAGATAATATTCCTTCAGTGCAAGTTGATGTAGAAGGTAATATTAGTTTAAGAGGTAGTGAAAACGTACGAGTATTGATTGATGGGAAACCATCCTCAATTACAGGTTCCAGTACAGCAGACGTATTAAGACAATTTCAAGGCAATATGATTGACCGAGTTGAAGTGATTACCAATCCATCTGCTCGATATGAGGCAGAAGGAGAGGTGGGCATCATTAACATTGTGCTGAAAAAGGAGAAACAAAAAGGATTCAACGGGAGCATTGATGCAGTGGTTGGGGTACCAGAGAATTACCGCTTAGCTTACAATTTCAATTATCGTACAAAATCGTTCAATCTGTTTACCTCATATGGATTGGCTTACCGCAAATCGCCAGGTTCAAGCTTTCTCCTGCAAGAATACAATGATGCAGATACAGCATACGTATATGAGAGTGATGTACAGCGTGAACGCGGCGGACTATCCAACAATTTAAGAATAGGTTCTGATTGGTTCGTCAACCCAAAAACTACCCTCACTTTTGCTGGAATTTACACCTATTCGGATGAGAAAAACACAACCGACCTCATATACAGAGACCTCCTACCCAGCAGAGAATTAATGAGAGAGGTGTCTCGTTTAGACGTGGAGGATGAAATTGGTGAAAACTATGAAACTTCCATCAACTTTGTCAGAAAATTTAGCAATGAAAAGCACAAACTTAATGTTGATCTTCAATGGAGCATAAGAGAAGATGAAGAGCGCTCGAACATTGAAGAAATTGATTTCTCTTCTTCTGATGTTTTGCTCCAGCTTTCAGACAACCTTGAAGGCAGTGAGAATGTGCTCTTTCAAGCAGACTACACCCAGCCTATTCGAACGGATGGATTATTTGAAGCGGGAATAAGAGGTACCCTGCGAGAGGTAGAAAATGATTTTGTTGTAGAAGAATCCTTTAACGGAAATCCTTTCACAGTCAACAATCAGTTCAACAACAACTTTGTGTATAACGAAGATATCTTTGCGGCCTACATGATGTTTGGAAACAAATTGAACAACTTTTCTTACCAATTTGGTTTGAGGGCTGAGCATGCAAAAATCTCTACGCTACTGAAACGGACTCAAGAAGAGAATAATTGGACGTTTACCAACCTCTTTCCTTCTGCTTTCCTTAGCTATGAAAAGAACAAAGAAACATCGTATCAAGCAAGTTATAGCCGTAGAATTAATCGCCCAAAATTTAGGCATCTAATGCCATTTCAAACCTTTAGCGATCGTAGAAATTTATGGGCAGGCAATACCAACTTACAACCAGAGTTCACGGACTCATACGAATTGAGTTTACTTAAATATTTTCCAAAAGGTTCACTTTTTTCAAGCGTTTACTACCGTCATAGGACTGGGGTAATCAATCGAATTACTGTCGTCAATGCTGCAGGTTTTACTGTCATGCAACCAGTTAATCTAGCCACAGAAGATAATTTTGGCCTTGAAGTTAGCGGCAATTACCGATTCAACGATAAAATCAGCTTGAATGCCAACGCCAATTTCTACCAAGCATATACTAAAGGTAGTTTCGAAGGGGAGAATTTGGACAACGAAGTATTTACATGGAATGGTCGTGCAGTAGTCAAGATGGAAGTATTGCCAAAGACAGACTTTCAAACTTCTTTTAGGTATACAGCCCCAAGGACAACATCGCAAGGAAGCAGCAAATCAATTTATTCGCTTGATCTATCTTTAGGCAAGGATATAATGTCTGGAAAAGGCACTTTAGTTGCTAGCATGAGAGATGTTCTGAACACCAATCGAAGACGAAGAATTATCGACAACGGAACACTTTATAGTGAATCAAATTTCCAATGGAGAGCAAGACAATTTTTGTTGTCTTTCAATTACAGAATCAATCAGAAAAAGAAAAATGGACCTTCAAGCGGAATGGAAGGTAGCGGAAATTTCTAGATCTATTTTTTTGGGTTAACTCCCTTTTGTTTCGCCATCTCTTCTAAGCGTTTCTGAAATCCTGATTTTTTCTTTCCTTTCGGTTTTTTCTTGTTCTCCTCAATCTTTGCTCTAATGGCACTTTCGTTGATGAAAACTTTTCGTATCAAGAATGTCTGACCAATTGAAATGATGTTTGCCAAGAAGTAATAATAACTCAAGCCAGAGGAGTAGCTATTGAAAAAGAACAGCATCATCACTGGCATCAAATACGTCATTATTTTCATTTGTGCCGCCATGGGTCCTTCAGCTGCTGCACTCATGGTCATCTGACTGTTAAATTTCGTGTAAAGCATAATTGAAACTGCCATCAAGAGTGTAAACAAACTAATGTGGTCTCCATAAAATGGAATCGAAAAGCCGTCTGGGAAATTGTAGATAGAATCGTAAGTTGAAAGGTCATCTGCCCACAAAAAACCTTCCTGCCTTAATTCAATTGATGCAGGAAAAAAACGGAACATGGCAAAAAGGATAGGCATTTGAATCAATAAAGGCACGCAACCACTCAGTGGATTTACTCCAGTCTGGCGATAAAGTGTCATCATTGCCTGTTGCTTTTTCATTGCATCATCCTTGAATTTTTTATTTATGTCGTCAATTTCTGGTTTCAACACACGCATTTTCGCACCAGACATATAGGTCTTGTAAGTAATTGGAGAAAGCACTATTTTCAACAAAATGGTAAGGATTAGAATGATTATTCCGTAGCTTAAGTTAAAGCTGTCCAAAAAGTTAAATACAGGAATCACCGCAAATTGATTTACCCATCCAAAAATTCCCCATCCGAGATTAATGATGTCCTGAAGATCATCCCCATGTTGTTTAAGACCATTGTATTTATTAGGACCCAAATAAAGCGACATCCCAAATGTCTCCAATGAATTTCCACTGACGGGCAATGTAAGTGATGTTTTTAAGGTCTTCACATAGTTCAGTGAACCTTCATCTGTTGTTACTTCAGCAAAAGATTTTGACTTTTCAAAGAATTCGTCAGCAATCAAAGTGGTATTGAAGAACTGCTGCTTTAATGACACCCATTTTAAAGATGCTTCAAACTCTTCTCTTTCTTCCGCTCCTATGCCAAGGTCATCAACATCTTCTCCTTTGTATTTATAAAATACAGTGGTTGCATCTCTCTGATTTTTGAGACTCTTTTCTTGATTTGGTGCGTTCACCATCCAATCCAGATAGACTTCACCACTGCGCATGTCTATGACCTCGTCCATTTTTACAAGATTAACATCGAAATCAATCAGATAACTGTCTCCCTTAATAGTGTATACATATTCTAAATATCTGTCAATAGAAGCTGGCAAGCGAAAGGCTATTTTTACTTCATCTGCCCCAGTGATGGTTGCATTTTGATTGTCTGATTGAAAATAAAGCTCATCAGTAAAGATGTTTTTATTGTCACGTGTAAAGAAGTTCAAATTAAACCGTGAGGTTGAATCAAAGAGCTCCAAAGGCATCCCTTCATAGGTCTGGTATTCTTTCAAACTTGCACTAATTAGTCTTCCACCTTTGTTGCTAAAAGTGAGTTTCAAGACATCTGATTCTAGCACATAGATTTGCTCTTCTCCATTTGTTGAAGAGGCAAAAGATCCATACAACTGCTTTGCCTGAATATCTTGAATTGAATCAACCAATGTGCTATCCAGAGAGGAGTTTGCAACAGCAATTGCTGCCGTATTTGGCTCTTCTTTCTCTGTTTGCAATTCCTCAATTTGATTTCGCTCTTCATCAATGCGTTCCTTTTGTGCCTCTACTTGAGCAACGGAATCACGCAAGCGTTTTTGCTCAGCAATATCCTCTTCAGTTGGAGAGTTAAGTATAAATGATCCAATTAGGATAGCGATGATCAGCAATAAACCTGTGAATGTATTCTTGTCCATGAATTCTTTAGTGTGAATTTTTTTTTGCTGATGCGGCTATAAAATCGATGAATAAGGGGTGTGGATTCAAAACAGTACTACTGTATTCTGGATGAAACTGCACGCCTACAAACCATGGATGATTACTGCATTCTATGATCTCTACCATTCCACCTTCTGGATTTCTTCCTGTAGCATGCATGCCTGCTGCTTCAAATTGTACTAGGTAATCGTTGTTAAACTCAAAACGATGTCGATGCCTTTCAGTAATGCTATTTTTCTTGTAAGATTTTTCCGCTAAACTTGCTGGACTGATTTCGCATGCATAGGCACCTAATCGCATGGTACCACCCTTATCTGTAATTTCTTTTTGTTCTTCCATCAAGTATATTACAGGATCTGTTGAATCTGGAACTATTTCTGCGGTATGGGCATTTTCAAGGTTCAATACATTTCGAGCAAACTCAATCACGGCACACTGCATTCCAAGACAAATCCCTAAGAAAGGCACCTTGTTTTCGCGCGCAAACCTTACTGCTTCAATTTTTCCTTCAATTCCTCTCTCACCAAAACCTGGTGCAACCAATATGCCATCAAGTTCAACAAGCAGTTCTTCGACATTATTTTTAGAGATGGATTCAGAGTGAATCCATTGTATATTCACTTCTGTTTCATTGACTGTTCCAGCATGAATCAGTGATTCATTGATTGAGATGTAAGAATCTTTCAGTTCAATGTACTTGCCGATCAGCCCAATGTTTACTTTTCGTTTCGGATTTTTCAAACGTTTCAGGAATGATTTCCATTCTGTAATCTTAGGTTCAGCTTTAGTAGGTAATCCAAATTTATTGAGCACTACTTCATCCAATCGCTCTTCTTGCATTTTAATTGGAACCTCATAAATCGTGTCCACATTTGCAGATTCGATGACAGCTTCTTTTGAAATGTTGCAAAATAGTGCGACTTTATGCTTTACCTCCTCAGGAATAGGATGTTCGGTCCGCAACACTAGTACATCAGCTTGCACTCCACTTTCAGAAAGTTGTTTTACTGAATGCTGAGTGGGCTTTGTTTTTAATTCCCCAGAAGTAGCTAAATACGGCACCAAGGTTAAGTGAATTACCAAACAATGCACTTCGGGATCCCATTTCAATTGCCGAACAGCTTCTATGTAAGGCAATGACTCAATGTCCCCGACGGTGCCTCCTATCTCGGTAATAACAACATCGTATTTCCCAGTTTTGCCAAGAAGGCGTATACGGCGTTTAATTTCATCTGTAATGTGAGGGATCACTTGAACAGTCTTTCCTAGAAATGCTCCTTCCCTCTCCTTGTTTATGACATGCTGATAAATACGTCCTGTGGTGACATTGTTCGCCTGAGAAGTTTTACTGTCTAAGAAACGTTCATAGTGGCCAAGATCAAGATCAGTTTCTGCTCCATCTTCTGTAACATAGCACTCGCCATGTTCATAAGGATTTAATGTTCCGGGATCCACATTAATATAGGGATCAAGCTTTTGAATGGTCACAGAATAACCTCTTGCTTGTAATAATTTGGCCAAAGAAGCGGAGATGATTCCTTTGCCTAATGAAGAAGTAACGCCGCCGGTGACGAATATGTATTTGGTCTTAGAATCTGGCATTTGAGGAATCACAGTTTTAGTTCAAACTGTGCGCAAATTTAACACATTCAACTGTGCTAAAAAACTATAATTTATTAGAAAGTTAGACTAAGTCCTAAACTTGGAAGAAAAGGCAATTGGTTGATTCTTTCATTGGTGACTCTGTTCACATAAAAGATATTCTCTCTATTGTAAATGTTTGTCACACTAGCTGTTACTTCAAGAATACTGTGTTCAGACAAAACCACTCTTCTTCTCAATGACACATCAAATCTATGGTACCAAGGCATTCTGCCGCTGTTAAGATCACCAAATAGAATACCCAACTGTCCATTTGTGGCAGTGATGTCCTGATCAATGGAACCTTGCAAGGTTAAACGCTCATAGAATCCTGCAGTCTGAGTTAAGGGAAAACCAGAACCAATGTTCCACCTTGCATCTGCTGTCCAAACTAAGTCCTTCCCAAATTGGTAAGAACCTACCAAATTCACATTGTGTCTTCTATCCCATATAGGATTATAGTTGACGAATCCATCCCAACGATCCACATAACTCCATGAGTAAACAGCCCATAAACTCAACTGCTTACGATCATATTTAATGGCTAAGTCGATCCCATAAGCACTGCCCTCTTCCACAATGTATTCCTTCTTCAATACATCAGGTTGATTAATTTCCGGATCATCATCATACAGCTTGTTTCTGTTGAGGTTGGTCAATTGAGTAAACTTCTTATAGTATCCCTCTATATTCACATTAATATTTCTCTTAAAGTCATACTCAAAACCTAAGATTGCATGCGCAGCGCGCTGCAATGGATTTTCGACTGCCCTCACATCTCCGTTTTCATCGGTAAACTCATCTTGTAAATTGTCAGGACCTGACAAGAAACCGTAAAAAAGGTTTACTACATCACGATCTGAAGTTGCACTTAAAAGGTTTTGCGAATACAACCCACCTGCACCTTTAATTCTTAGATTGTTTGTGATGTTGTATTTAAATCCCAAACGAGGTTCTGGAGAGAATGTAGTAAGCGAAGCATAATAATGAAAACGAATGCTTGGTTCAATGACCAATTTGCCAAAATTGAATCTGTATTGGAAGTAGGTGGCAATTTCTGTTGTATTCTCAATTTGTTCAATGCGCTGTGCTACAGAATTCACAAAAGAAAAATCCGTCTTAAATCCCAAGAGTTCAAACCCAAACTTGGACTCATTGTCTCCCCTAAAATTGGTAAAATTCATGCCTGCATTGAAGCCATTGATTAAACTTCTTCGATCTCTCACCTCAGCTGAAAGGTCGGTTTCGCTTGTATTGATCTCATAATTGGTAAAGGCAACTGTTCCATCAATTATCGTCGTGGATCGTGCAGGAATCAACACAAAATTGGACCCACCTCCAGATTGGGTCCATTCAAAGCCTGCTACATTGGGATATTGAACTTGATCGCGGAAGTTAAAGCCAAAGAAATTCACTTTACTTCCATTGCTGCCATTCAGGGAAACTTTCCCATAAAGGTCAGTGAAATTGTAGGGCAATCCGGCGGTATCAGCATTGGGATAGATTTCAGGTGCTGTTTGATCGAGATAGGAATTTTTTACCGACAACACAAATGTCTTACTCCCTCCATTTTTTGTCTTAGGCTTAGAAAGTGGACCTTCTAGCAGGGCCTTTGCGCCAAATGTGCTTGCAGCAACTTTCCCTGCAAATCTGTTTTTATTCCCGTCTTTTGTTTTAATGTCCATAATCGAAGAAATGCGTCCACCGTATTCAGCAGAAAACCCTCCAGTATAAACATCTGCAGTTCTTAAGATGTCAGTATCAAAAACAGAAAATAATCCAATTGAATGAAATGGATTATAGATAATCATGCCATCTAAAAGCACCTTATTTTGTATTGGTGATCCTCCTCTGATGTACAATTGCCCGCCCTGATCACCAGTAAAGATTACTCCTGGAAGCACTTGAAGGTATTGTGCAAGATCAGCTTGTCCACCAATAGACGGCATTTTTTTGATTGTTTTTGGAGTCAATTTTTGCACTGACATTTGCACCGTTTTTTGTGCTTCTTGCTTTTTGGCATCAATTGTAACTTGGTCAATCTGAACACTCGATTCATTGACAAATAACTTTTTATTCACGATCTGACCATCTTTCTCCAGCAGCAACTCTGTTTGTGCCGTATCATAACCTATGGAAGTCACCATCAAGGTATATTCCCCCAAGGGGACATTGGTAAGGTTAAAAAAGCCATTGTCATCAGTCGTGGTTCCGTAAACAGTACCTTTCAGGAATACATTAGTGAAAATTGCCGGCTCACCTGTTTTTTCGAGATACACAAGTCCACGTACGGAGGCTTTTTGAGCATACAAAGATGTAAAACTTAACAAAAAAAGTAACGAAGGGAAAATCTTTCTAAAAATCATGTAAAAATTAAAGGCCACAAATATAATGATTTGAAGAAGTGAAGTAGCGTTGTTCTAAATTAGACACATTGCATAGAACCAATGTTGTCTACTCAATGCAGAATGCCGAATATGAGCTCTTTATAAATTTCAGCTACAATTGAATTGCTTGCCCCTATTCCCTTTGAGTGTGCATCCGCTTTTCTCAAATGATTTATGTTCTGTGCAATCTTCTTGATGTTGTAGTTTTGGGCTGCTTTTTCAAAGTCTTTTAAGAAATAAGGATTGACTCCCATTTTAGATGCCAAAACCTTTGGCGACTGCCCTTTGAATTGATGATAAATCATGAGTTGGCTGAAGTATCTATAAATCATAGGTAAAATCTTCGGCAATGCATATTCTTTTGGATTTCGACCAAAGTGTTGAGCGATGGTATTGGCTTTCATAACATCTTTAGTTGCTAGAGCCTTATTCAATTCAAATACATTGTAATCTTTGCTTATTCCAATGTTTTCTTCAATTACTTTGGCCTTAATTTCAGTATCTTTTTTCAAACTAATGAATAGTTTCGCTAGTTCATTGTTCAACTTACTCAAGTCAACGCCAATAGATTCTACAAGCATGGCAGTAGCTTTGGGATCTATCGTATAACCATTCTGTTTCACCCGATTACCTACCCAATCATACACCTGGTTTTCATACAACCTCTTTGATTCAAAATAGACTGCATTTTTCTTAAGAGCCTTTGTAATGGCTAGACGACCGTTTGGCTTTTTGTGTTTATAATTCAGCACCAAAATTGTGCTCAAAGAAGGTTGATTGACATAGTTGAGCAATTTGTCCAATTGCTTTAGGTTTTGTGCCTCCTTTACAATGACAACATTGTACTCTGCCATCATTGGAAAACGTTTTACTTCAGCCTCAAGTGATAAAGCGTCAATTTCTAAGCCGTAGAGTATGCTATGGTTGAATTCTTTTTCAGCAGAACTAAGCACATTGTTTTCAATGTAATCAGAAATTTGATCAATGAAATACTCCTCCTCGCCAAACAAGAAATAGATGGGTTGAAATTTCCTTGATTTCAATTCGTTGATAATCTGTAAATACGTCAAGCCTCCTTATTTTTGTGTGATACGATGCAAGCGCTAAACTTACCCAAATATGAATTTAACTTAATTCAAGTAGGGAACAAAAATAAAATCTTTGATCCGATAAGGAAGGCGTATTTTGTGCTTACGCCAGAAGAATGGGTACGGCAGCATTTTATAAAGTTCTTGATTGAAGAAAAAGGATTTCCTGCAGGTTTGATGGCCATTGAAAAAGAGATGGTACTTCACCAAATGAAAAAACGCATGGATATGCTTTGTTACTCAAGAAAAGGAGTCCCATTGCTGATGGTAGAATGCAAGGCTCCAGATGTTACCATTACCCAAAAAGCATTTGATCAAATTGGTCGCTACAACATCACTCAAAGATTGCCGTATTTAATTGTTACCAATGGCATGAATCATTACTGTGCAAAAATTGACTTTACAGCAGGCAAATATGAATTCCTCAAAAACATCCCATCTTACGATGATTTACATGTTTAGGCTTTACGTCTTTTTGGGTACTTTAATTTTGACCCAATGCCTGAATGCTCAAGACATCAGAAAATATGGTTTTGATCTGGAAAATCACTTACTTACTGCTGAAGATGAGGAACTTGTTCCATTATTGATCGAAGGTCATCCAACCAAAGCAGCTCAAAAAATTAAAGAATATGGCGGCACCATTCGATTGCAGTTAAGCGAACTTTACTCCATTGAGATGCCAGCAAAAAACATTTACACCTTTTCTTTGGAGCCTGCCGTAAATCAAATAGAATTCTCAAACTGCTATGGACAAACTTTAGGTGACACCATGTTGGTCAATACAAATAGCGATTCAATCATTCAGAATTATTTAAAAATAGAACATGCGCCAAGCGGAAAAAATGTTTTGGTGGGATTCATAGATTCGGGAATAGAATTAAACCATCCAGATTTCAAAGACAGCTTAGGAAGAACGCGCATTTTGCACGTTTGGGATCAAGGGGTGACTTTTGACCCTAGCAGGCCTGCGGAACAGTACAATTATGGTGTTGAATGGGATTCCTCAGAAATAAATCAGGGAATATCCACTCACGATGACAAAGCCATTGAATTCGGACATGGAAGCAATGTCGCCGGTGTAGCTGTATCCAATGGACTCGCCAAAGGGAATTACAGAGGAATTGCCCCTGATGCTAACATCATAGTAGTGGCTACGGACTTTAAAAAGTTGAACTGGCTTCAAACTGTGGCAGAAGCGGTGGATTATATCTTTACTAAAGCAGACTCGCTAAAGATGCCTTGTGTCATCAATGCGAGTGTAGGGACCTATAGAGGTTCACACGATGGACTAGACATCGCAGCAAGAATGATAGATAGAATGATTAAAGAGAAAGAAGGTAGATCTATGGTTTGTGCTGCAGGGAATGCAGGCACTTTTTCTTTCCACCTGCAACATAAACTTCAACAAGACACCTTATTTACATGGTTCGAGAACAATCCAGCGCAATGGTCTGGAAGAGGAGGTTTCTTTTTTGAAGTATGGGCCGACACCAATGATTTCAATCAAATTGAATTCTCTATTGGAGCAGATAAACAAACTCAGAATGGATACCTATTCAGAGGTCGAACAGCTTTTGATTCAATCAACAACCGACTCAATGCAATCACCACTGATTCACTTTTAAGCATTTCTGGCAACCATATCGCCACGGTACAGACCTATGCCGAAAAAAGTCAAGGTAGATACAAACTTGAGTTTGCCATTATAGACCCAGACTCCTCAGATTATCTATTGCGCATAGAAACAAGGGGTAGTGGCAAAATCGACTTATGGTCATCAAAAGCTCTTTTCACACAGAACGATATGGTCAAGGACAATCTACCTTCAGCACAGCTATATCCTGAAATGGTTCATTACAAACAACCGGACAGTCTGCAAACAATGGTCAGCAGTTTTACTTGTCTCCCTTCTGTAGTAACAGTAGGGAATTATGTAAACAGAGGAAGTTATCAGGATGTCAGCAATACGACGAGATATTCAGGCGTTCGACCGGGCACAATCAGTATAAACTCAAGCAGGGGACCTAATCGTAAAGCCCACCTTAAGCCAGACCTCAGCTCATCCGGAGATTATATGTTTTCGGCTGGCAGATTGGCTACGATTCAAAGTGCAATTGTCAATAACCCTTCTAAGGTGAGCAAAGACAGTATGCATTATAGAAATGGTGGAACATCTATGGCTGCTCCAACGGTGACAGGAATGATTGCATTACTCTATGAAAGGTGCCCAAAAGCAAATCATAAATTTATTTTAAGTCGATTGCAGCAGCATGCTCGAAAGGATCAATTTACTCCACAAAATCCAACCAACAAATGGGGGTACGGAAAAGCTGATGCTTTTCAGTTGATTAAAAGTGTGCTTGCCTATCCTAAAATACAGAATAGCAATGTCAATTATTGTGTTGGAGATACTGCGTTGCTATACTTAAAGAATACCTACAAAAATGTACAATGGAACAATGGAGACTCTAACGCAATTTTAAATATTTCCTACTCTGGCAATTATTTTGCGGTAGTATCAGACAGCAATGGCTGTATATCAAATTCAGATACTGTTGCTATGAAATTTTTATCCCTTCCCCTTCCAATGAAAATACGAAGAGTTGGTGATACTTTAAGTGTGCCTTTAAGAAATGGAAATTATCAATGGTTTAAGGACCAAATATTGCTGCAACAGGCCAATACTAACAATTTAATCACAACTCAAACAGGTGAATACCATTGCAGATATACTGACACTAATGGTTGCAGCATCTACTCAGATACCGTTAATATGATTACCACAGTCATTTCAGAATCTGAACTTTTAAATGAAGTAATCTATCTTTTTCCAAACCCTGTGCATAATAATCTGAATATAAAAATCCCTAAACACATCTCTATTGAACGCTTAAGCTTTGTAAATTTAAATGGACGAGTCGTTCTTGAACATTCGCCAATCATCGATAAGCAACAATTTAGTCTTGACGTGAGTCCTCTAAATAAAGGATATTACATTTTGCGAATAATTTCAGATCGAAATATTTATCACAAAAAGTTACTTGTTGAATGATCAGAAAGAAGTCCACTTTCTTTTTACTAATGACTGCATTCTACTTTTGGACTGGAGCTCAACCTATTTTGCCAAAGACGGGAATAGATTTCTTTGAAGGAAGGTTAATTTTGAAAATAAAGCAGGATCATTCCAAGCATTGCCTAAACGATCGAATATCGTTAGAAAAGTTACAGCCTCTATTAAATAGCAAGTCAATTCTCCAGGTTGAAAAATTATTCCCTAATAAAAAATCACTAAACTTAAAGAAGTTAGAACCAGGCTTTGTAAATCTCAATACCATATATAAAATATATTTAGCTGAAGATGTTGATGTTATTAAGCTGGCTAAAAAATTTTCACATTTTGACGAAGTTGAATATGCAGAACCAGAATTTATTCAGCGTTTAGTTATACAGCCAAATGACCCAAAAGGTATTGATCAATGGTATCTTGATGCAATTTCCGCTCACCAGGCTTGGGAGATTAACAAAGGAGACACTGATGTTGTGATAGCCATAGTAGATGCAGGTGCGGATATGGACCATGAAGACTTAATAGGAAACATATCTATAAATGAAGCAGACCCTATAAATGGCATAGATGACGATGGGGATGGATTTATTGATAATTACAGAGGTTGGGATGTTGCCAACAATGACAATGACCCAAATAAAAGTGTTATAAATCATGGATCAAATGTTGCCGGCATTGCAAGCGCATCGACAAACAATAATATTGGGATAAGCGGGTGTGGTTACAATAGCAAATTGTTGATTGTACGCATTGACGATGAAAATACGGGACAGCTTACCGCAGCTTATCAAGGTATTGTGTATGCAGCTGATCATGGTGCATTTATCATTAACAATTCTTGGGGAAGTAATTTTTATAGTGATTTTGCGCAGGACATTGTGAACTATGCAGCCATCAACCAAAAAGCACTCGTAATTGGTGCTAGTGGCAATGATGGTGAAGAAAGAAGATTTTATCCTGCAGCCTACGAAAATGTTTTGTCCGTTGGATCTACTATTGAGAATGATACGGTAAAATCTAGTTCGAATTATGGCTATTGGTTGAATCTATTTGCACCCGGTGAACGAATGCTTACCACCATGGATGGCAGCACTGTTCCTTATGGTATAAATGGGGGAACTTCAATGGCTGCTCCTGTAGTGGCCGGTGTAGCCGCTTTAGTCAAATCTCAGTTCCCCTCATTTACTGCTGAGCAGATCAAAGAGCAACTAATTAACAGTGCAGACAATATAGAAGCAATCAATAGTGATGTTTACCGTAATAAATTAGGGGCAGGAAGGATCAATGCATACAAAGCCTTAACGCAAAACAACCTCCCCGGAATTGTCTTGAATGGTATAGAGGTATCTGACAAGGAAAACAACATACTTAGGCCCTCTGAAACAATTTACATTTCAGGCTTACTAAAAAACATTTTGAACAACAGTGCTCATAACCTCAAAGTTCGAATGAGAGACTTGCAAGGTCTTTTAAGTCCTATCAATGACTTATTTGAAATAGATGTATTGGAATTCAATGAGGAATTTGATTTCTCTTCGCAAGCTTTTTCATTTCGGATAAATCCTATTGTGAGCAGTAACCAGCGCATAGAGATGGAAGCATCTGTGACTGCCGACAATTATTCTAAAAAGGTCTTCTTTACTTTCTATGTCAACAAAGATTACTTAACCGTTGACCGCAACCAAATTGAAGTGACGCTCACTTCTAAAGGACGCAAGGGATATTCTGATGAAAACAATTCGCTAGGCAGGGGTATTCGCTATAAAGGCGGTAACTCATTGTTGTTCGAAGGCAGTTTCGTTTTAGGAAACTCACCTAACTATATTCTTGATGACTTTAGGGGAATGAATGAAAATAACAATGATTTTTTCACTGAAGAGAACATTGTTCCTTTTCTATCAACTGAAGCCAATTACAGCACAAATACAATTTTTAGTGATGCAAACGAACCAAATGCAAACGGAATTCTCTCGGTTGTCCGTCAAACCCATTTCCTTGATATGGAAGGAATGGAATCTACTTATATTGAGACCTACGGAATAAAAAACAATTCAACAGATACTGTTCGAGATTTATACGCAGGTCTCTTGATGGATTGGGACATTGCATCATTCGATAAGAATAAAATTATTTATGATCAAAGTCGCTCAATGAGCATTACCTATGCAACTGACAGTAATATTTATTGTGGCATAAAATTATTAAGCACTCACAGTGAGAATAACCACCATGCATTAGACAATGGAAACAATCTAAGCAGCGGAATAGACCTTAGCAATGGTTTTTCTGATTCGGAAAAATTTACTGCATTAAGCCAACCTAATAATTCTGCTGGCAACCAAAGGCCAGAAGGAAACGATGTACTTGACATGAACAGTATTGGTCCAATGAATATTGGCCCAGACAGCATGATCAATGCTTCTTTTGCCATCCTTATCGCAGAAAACCTTTCTTCCTTAAGAAGCAAAGCCGACAGCATCCAACATTTTTTTGATCAAAGCAATTTAGATCAACTACAATTCGTACCAAGCATCACTCAACAGAATTTCATGTTAATTTATCCAAACCCGACGAATAACATACTGAACGTTGACATTAACTTAACAAGATCACGAATATTGAAGGGTTTCATTGCGTCGATCGGTGGTCAATACGTTCGAGATATTCCATCCTCCATGTTTTCAAAAGGAAATCATTCCCTCAAATACAATGTATCAGCATTGAAAAGTGGTGTATATTTTATACATCTTGAGGGTGAAGGAATAAAATTTGAGCATAAATTCGTGGTGAATCATTAAATCATGCCCAAAGTCAATCGGTTAATATTCGATTCTCATCCTTTGAAGAGAAGGCTAGCTGTGAGCGACATACACGGCTGCTTAAAGACATTCTCTGCGCTTATAGAAGGTATTCGATTGAAAAAGAAGGACCAACTTTTTATTATAGGAGATGCCATTAACCGCGGACCAGACAGTGCAGGAGTACTTGATCTGATTATAAACTTACAAGTAAAACAATATCAAGTTTATTATTTGCGAGGAAACCATGAGCAGATTGTTCTAAGAAGTCATAAGAAACCAATGGAGGAGCGAAAAAAATTATTAAAATCCTTCAATGCTAAAAACTTATTAAAGGCCGGAGAAATAAAACCACGCTATTTGGCATTATTAAAAAATACTTTTCACTATGCCGAATTGATTGACTACTACCTTGTTCATGGGGGCTTCAATCTAAGAATTGCTCAACCTTTCGAAGACACTTTTAGCATGTTGAACATGAAACGTTTTGAAGTTGATCGGAATTTTATGAAAAATAAAACGGTGATTACTGGACATAGTCCTACTGCTATAGGAACGATTACCAAAAACCTACAACAAAACAAAGCTAGCATTTGCATTGATAACGGCTGTGTAAACACGAAAAAAGGCCAAGGCAACCTACTTTGTCTTGAACTTAACAGTCAACAAATAATTCTCCAAAAAAACATTGAGGCACAAAAAAACCCGCACTAGGCGGGTTTTAAGGAATTCTTATCAATTTATAGAGCAGCTACATGCTTGCTCAATTTAGATTTTAGATTAGCCGCTTTCTTCTTGTGAATAATGTTTCGTTTAGCCAACTTATCAATCATACTGACAACTTTAGGGAATTGTTCCTCAGCTGACTTCTTATCTGAAGTCTCGCGAAGGCTTGCAATAGCATTTCGCGTAGTTTTTGCATAATAACGGTTGTGCAAGTTACGCTTGCGAATTTGTCTTATCCTTTTTAAGGCTGATTTATGATTGGCCATTCTTTAAATTTTTGCAGTCCGTAGGGGAATCGAACCCCTGTTACCAGGATGAAAACCTGGCGTCCTAACCCCTAGACGAACGGACCGTATTTTTTCCTAAAAAATTTTAGGAGTGCAAATGTAGGGGAAATTAAAATATTTGCAAAAGAAATTTATTTTTTTTCAGTCACAAAAATTAATCCTCAAAGCTAAATTTATATCCCACCCTTTTACCTGTTTTTAAATGCATTCCTGAAGATTCTGTGAGCAACTGACCTACTGAAATTTCTTGAACATGATTAAATGGTGGAGAATACAGATCGAAATCCATAGAATAGATGATTGCTTGCTGAATTATGTTGCGCACGCATATATCGTCGAGTGTCTGGTTTACAAAATCGTTGTGCATGAAATTCAACTGTCTTCTTCCCTCCACAAAAAAGTGATTTTCTGAGTTGATGAACATTCGAGCTATCAAATATCCGATGTCATCAAATCGATGGTATTTAAATGAGTCTGCTAAAAAATTGTAGACATTAATGTTACCACAATAGCTTCGACTTTGATCTTCTTTCACATAAGCTGTTTTCCATATATGGTGTGATTTGTCAAAATCAAATACATTGGTATGCATCATAAAAACAATGACGTCACCACCAATTTTAAGCTGAAATTCAAAATCACCTTTTTCCAGAAATGTGATACTCACCCCTTGATCGAATTGAGTAGCTTTTTCTTGTAAGTCAGAGATAATTTCCTTGGTACAGTTTTTTAGCTTGCTGAATGCATCCAATGTGTTTCTATATATTTTTTGCTTCAAAGAAGCTTTATTTTCTACTGTATTTACAATGCTTTCAAATTGTCCGTTTTTGCTCATATCGATTGTTTGTTCTTAGAAACTATAGGCTTTTATTTGCGCCTCTCTCATTTTAAGGTGGAGATTATCTAGACTGAAATTACTCTTTTTGATGTTCCAATAGTAAACTGCCAAATCAATGGGTTCATCTATTTTGAACTCCAATGGCTGGTCAATTGTAAACCGGTTTTCAACCTTTATAGATCCATCTTTAGTTTCGCTATAATAACTTTTCATTGTTTTGATGCCTTGCCAAAATAAACTTGTAGTATCCTGTTTAATCGATAAAATCATCAACCCTGAAGAATCAATGTTCCCTTTAAAGTCATACTCAAGCTCAATTGCTTTGATTTTATTTATGTCTTGAATTTGACCGAAATATTTTTGCGGTAATCTTTTCGGATGATTGAAAAGATATATGAATCCTAATTCAATCAAGAATAAGATCCAAAAGGCAACGATGATGTTGTAAACAAAAAATAATGCAACTTTCTTTACTTTCATGACTTTCTGATTACAGAGGGATTGATAAGAAGCTTAATGTAATCAATATGCTCTAGCAAATATTACACGACTCGCAGAAGGTTTACCACTATAAATACATTTCCCCTCTTTACTTTTCTCTTCAATTGGTATGCATCGAATGCTTGCTTTTGTTTCTTTTTTTATGGCTTCTTCGGTTTTAGAAGTGCCATCCCAATGCGCATAAATAAACCCACCTTCATTGTCTAAAATAGATTTGAATTCCTCATAACTGTCAACTACATGTGTTTTTTCTTCCCTAAAATCAATCGCTTTTTGAAAGAGGTTTGCTTGGATGTTTTTTAGTAAGTGCTTGACTTTTGCAGTAAGATCATGCACATCATACAATTTCTTTTCTAAAGTATCCCTTCTTACTATTTCAATACTCTCATTTTCAATGTCGCGCATACCCATCGCCAAACGTACTGGGACACCTTTAAATTCGTATTCTGCAAATTTCCATCCTGGTTTATGTGTATCTCGATCATCTAGCTTCACACTTATTCCCTCATTTTCCAATGAGTTTTTTATGTCTTTTAGTTTATCGACAACTATTTCTTTCTGTTCTTCTCCTTTATATATTGGCACCAAGACTACTTGAAAGGGAGCCAATTCAGGAGGAAGCACCAATCCATTATCATCCGAGTGCGTCATGATCAATGCACCCATTAAGCGAGTAGATACGCCCCAAGAAGAGGCCCAAGGATATTCTAATTTTCCCTGGCGGTTTGCGAATTTCACTTCGAAGGCTTTGGAAAAATTCTGACCTAAAAAATGAGAAGTTCCTGCTTGCAAGGCTTTGCCATCTTGCATCAATGACTCAATGCATAAAGTATCCTCTGCCCCTGCAAATCGTTCACTTTCAGTCTTGACTCCTTTAATTACTGGCATAGCCATAAAATTTTGAGCAAATTCAGCATAGACGTCTAAAATTGTTCTCGTTTCTTCCAATGCTTCTTCTTTTGTCTCATGGGCAGTATGCCCTTCTTGCCATAAAAATTCGGCTGTCCTTAAAAATAACCTTGTTCTCATTTCCCAACGTACAACATTCGCCCACTGGTTTACCAATATGGGCAAATCCCGGTATGACTGAATCCAATTTTTATACGTATTCCAAATAACAGCCTCGCTGGTCGGTCTCACCACCAATTCCTCTTCTAATTTAGCCTTTGGATCCACCATTAACTTCCCTTTATTCTCAGGGTCATTCATTAAACGGTAATGTGTAACAACAGCACATTCTTTGGCAAAACCCTCCGCATTCTTCTCTTCGGCCTCAAACAAGCTTTTTGGCACGAAAAGTGGAAAGTAGGCATTTGTGTGCCCTGTTTTTTTAAACATATTGTCGAGAATAGATTGCATTTTTTCCCAAATTGCAAATCCGTAAGGCTTGATGACCATACACCCTCTAACTGACGAATGTTCAGCTAGATCTGCGCGATTTACGATCTCATTGTACCATTCAGAATAATTCTCTTTTCTCGTTGTAAACCCCTTAGCCATAAATTGTGGTATAGAATTTGTTATTTATTGAATAATCAGTAGTCAACAAAGGTATTCAATAATCCCTTTTATACTGGGACATTTAAAACTCAGCGGCCATGAAAAATACGATAAGCAATATCTACTCAATCATCACTCTCCTCTTCTTAAGCGCCTGTGCAGGAAGCTCAAGCACCTATATGTATGATGATCTGTATTATTCGCCAAACAACGACCCTGTAAAACAGGTCAAAAATGACCCAAGAAGTGAATTCAATAAAACTGACAACATTCAATATGATGGCTCGTATCCAAATCGGTATGATCAAAATAATGCACAACAAAACCCTCAATCATTGTACGACAATAGGTATGTGGCAGCAGAACAGAATGAAAATCAAAACCAAAACAGCAGTAATGTCACCATTAACAATAATTTAAATCAAGAGAGCACTAACGGAGAGGTCGCTTACTATGACGAAGATTATGCAAATACCTTAGACAGGTTAAACAGACCTATACGGTCTTTTAACACCTATGACCCTTATCAGCGTGATAGAATCGTGCTTATGAATGATCCATTTTTTTATTCTCCTTCAGTTTACGGAAATTATGTGTTTTGGGATCCCTTTGTACCCAGAACAGGTATTGGCGTTGGATGGAGCTCATGGTCTGGATGGAATGTAGGTTTTGGTTTTGGATGGGGGTATAATAATTGGGGTTGGAACCAATGGAATAGATATTACGACCCGTTCTGGAATCCTTGGGGACCACAAGCATATTGGAATACATGGGGCCCTTATGGCAATCCCTATTGGACAGGATACAATCAAGGCTTTAACCAAGGGTATTGGAATGGTGGGAACATAACTAACAATTTTGATAATGGAAATTCAACAATGAGAAATTACACCATAGGAAGGAGAGGAAATAAAGGCTCAAGAGTAATCGGTAACAACTCCTCGAGTAGAAATATCAATAGACAAACTTCAACAACTATTAATCCAAATGGTAGAATGAAGAGCAGTTCAGATCATTTAGATGAAATGACAAGATCAAGAAGTCGTGCAAATTCAAGATATTCTGCACCCAATAATTCAGGCAACAATGAGGAAAATACAACTACTCCAGAACGCTATAGGACCTCCTCAACTCCTGAATCATATAATGAATCTAGAAGAACGAATCGTTTAAATGAATCCGGTTCAAATACAAGAAATGAAGGCAATAAGGCTCCTGTGCAAAACAGAATGCAAAGTCAACCGAGTCAACAAAACACCTATACTCGCCCTCGGCCAAATTCTTACAATGAAAATAAAAGAATTAGTCCTCAGCAAAATAATGTAAGGACTCCTACAAGAAGGTCAACGCCATCTTACAACAGGTCTAGGCCAACATATAACAGCAGACCTTCATACTCGCCGCCGCAAAGATCAAGCGGAGGAAGCAGTGGCGGTTCTCGTTCAATGTCGCGTTCTAGAAGAAGATAATGCCTTATGAAAAGAATTAGCACAATTTTCCTTTTACTAATGAGTACCACTCTTATGAATGGACAAACTGTTTTTGACGCTTTGCGGTACTCGAGATTTCAACAACAAGGCTCTGCCCGTTTCGTCGCAATGGGTGCTTCCATGGGAGCCTTAGGTGGCGAAGCTTCATCCATTACCATTAACCCTGCAGCAGTTGGTGTTTACCGAAACTCTGAATTTACAGTTTCTTCAGCCTTCAATTTTATTTCCAATAGAAGTCAGTTGCTTGAAAATTCTATATCAGAAGGTAAATTGAATTTTAACATTCCCAACTTAAGTTATGTGCGAATTTTTAATGGTGATGTAGATGGATGGAAGAAATATGGTTTTGCTGTTGGCCATAATCGCATCTCAACCTTTCAAAGTGATTATCGACTAAATGGGCAAAGTTTAAATAATAGTTCAATCATTGACGACTACGTATCAATATTGAACAATGACCAAGCGAGCATTGCGCAAATTGAGGGTTTTGCATACAATCTTGGTCCTTCTCAAGCCTATTTCCAATTTTTGATTAACCCTGATGCAAACTTTGCGAATAGATATGTAAGACTTGCTGACATTGATAACACCAGTTCAATTGAACGAACTAAAGTTTCAGAAAGAACAGGCAGTCAATCAGAAACGTATTTCTCATATGGTGGCAACTACAGAGATAAACTATACCTGGGCGGTTCAATTGGATTGCAGAGTTTTCGTCTCGAGGAACGCACTCAATATGCTGAATTCTTCAATTATACCCCAATAGCACTGCCTTCTGACAGTTTATTGGATTCCTACTATGAAACATCTGAATTGATTACCTCTGGGATGGGTGTCAACTTAAAGTTGGGTTTCATTTACAGGGTAAATGAAGCCTTACGATTAGGTGGTGCCATCCATTCACCAACATTTTTTGGACTGAGAGAAGATTTTACATTTGATTCAGAAACACAATATTCAGATGGAGAATTATTTGATGCTGAACAAGAAAACTTTGAATTTGAATACCGTTTAAGAACTCCGCTTCGATTGATTGGAAGTATAGGTTATGTGATTCAAAAAAAAGCGGCATTTAATATAGAGTATGAATATGTTAACTATGGGAATACCAGATTTGATGATAAGCCATCATTTGGCTCTGATTTTTCTGCAGACAATGCCTTCATTCAGGATATTTTGTCTAACACACACAACATACGTTTTGGAACTGAAATTCGATTGGATCCTTTTGTTGCAAGAGCGGGTTTTCGTTATGAGGACAATCCATTCGTTAACGGCTTAAGTATTGGACATGATGAAAGCAGAAGAACCTATTCATTGGGTGGCGGATTTAGGAACAATAATTTTAATTTAGACATTGCTTATGCACTCTCTCAAATGACAATTAAGGATGGATTATTCAATAATTCACTTGAAACCGGAAACATTGACCAAACTATTCACCAAATTGTTGTAACAGTTGGTTGGCGTTGGTAGACAACTATTTACTTCTTCTTTTTACGCAGGTACAATTTAGTACCTGTTTCTATTTTATCGTTTGCTTCGAGTCCGTTTTTTCTGAGCAGCTTCTTTAATTTAATGCCATGCAATTGGGAAACATCCCATAAACTTTGTCCCCTTTCAGTGATGTGAAATTCATTTTTTGCCTTTCCTCTTTTCGGTTGTAGAAACAATACACCAGTACTGTACAACTCTTGATCTTTCGACCAATCATTGTATTTGTATAATTGCCACTCCCCCATATTAAATTCCTCGGCAATTTTTTCAAAACTATCTGACTCCTTTACTAGAATGTACTTAATGTTATTGTCATGCATCTTTACAGCATGATCCCCAATGCGTTTTAACTTCTGTTCTGCATTTTCAATCTTCTCCTTTGATTTCTTAACTTTTTTATCCTTCTTGTTTTTTCCTGATTGGGAATCGTATTCAAAAAGCTTGTGCCTTTCAATAAGCGAAATAAGCAATTCAGGATACTTAGGATTGGTGGCATATCCTGCTTTTTTTAGTCCTTTTGCCCAACCTTTATAGTCTGTTACTTTGAGATCGAAGAGTGCTGCATACCTTGATTTTTTCAAGAATTCAGAATGGTCTCTATAGGATTCAGACACTTTTTTATATTTCCTAAAGCATTCTTGCTTTTTATCATCGTCGTGATATACCTTATCTCCGCTCCATCCGTGGCATTTAATGCCAAAATGATTGTTCGCTTTTTTTGCAAGTGCACTGTTTCCATCTCCAGACTCCAAAATACCTTGAGCCAAGGTAATACTCGCAGGAATAGAGGAAATTCTCATTTCTTGAATTGCTATATCTTTATACATAGAAATGTATTGATCTCGGCTTATGCGATTGTCTTGAGCATTGCTCTGAAAGAAATACAAAAGGAGGAATCCAATGATTAGGTGGCGCATTTATCAACAAATGTTTACAAGTAAATCTACAAAGCTATAGGGAGTTGCAGTCCTTTATGAACAGTTTATCACAAAGAAATTAACAAGTTTAATTGAATAATTCAAATTGAAATCGTTCCTCAAAACCTTGATTTCCTTGTAATCCACCTGTATGAATGGCTAATATTTTGGAGTTTACAGGAAAGTATCCTGCTTTAATTTGTTCGAAGAGTCCATATAACATCTTTGAATTATAGACAAGGTCAAGTTTCATTTCGTAATCCTTGTAAAACTGCCTTGTAAATTCAATCAATAGTTCATTGATTTTTGCAAAACCACCAAAATGATATTCGTGAAAAAATTCTAGTTGGGTGTTAAGTCTACTTTGACTTTCCTGAACCCTCATTCGATCTTCAAGGTAATGAGCATTCTTTAAGGCAGAAAACACTAAAAGCTTTTCTGTTTCAAGAGAATTCAGTAATCCTATTGCTGTCGTGGTTGTTCCAGCAGTTACTGTAACAAAATCGAATTCACGTGCTTGCTCTGCCATAATCTCCGCACATCCCTTAATGCCAAGCTCGTTTTCACCTCCCTCGGGGAGATGAAAGTAATTCTGGTATGTTGGAAAGCGATCTTGAATAAAATCAAATCTGGTTTTATTTGCGTAATCGGCCCTGCTAATGAAATGAAGTTCCATTCCTAACTTAACACAATGAGTTAACGTTGGATTGTGGATACTTCCAGGCTCACCACGAACAATTCCTACAGATGGGATACCCAACAATTGGCATGCTTTAGCACAGGCAATGAGGTGATTAGAAAAAGCTCCACCAAAAGTGAGTAAGCCCTCTTTTTTCTGCTGGAATAGCTGCTCAATGTTGTATTTGAGTTTCCGCCATTTATTCCCTGAAACCACTGGATGAATGAGGTCATCGCGTTTTACAAATAAAGAAACTCCATAATCCTTCAAGAAAGCAGAACTTAGCTGATCTACCCTAGATGGAAGTTGAAACTCTTTTGGACAATATTTGTTACTGCTTTCTCTATTAATCATGCTAATTTTGCAAAGGTGGAAGGATTCTCGATATCTGACAAGTACGAAAAAGAAGATTACTACATGAGCGTGGATGGATACATCATCTTTACTGAAAAGTACCATTTAAAAAGAGGCTACTGTTGTAAAAATGGATGTAAGCACTGTCCTTATGGGTTCCACGAGAAACAAAAATCGAAAAGATAAAACAGCAACTATGAGTCAAACCGAGATCAAAGAAAATTTTGTGCAGTCAATTAGAGAGGGAATTCCACAACAATTGCCTCCAGATCCTGATTTCGATCCGAACATCAACCATGCTCCTAAAAGGAAAGACATCCTTACTAATAGTGAAAAAAGATTGGCCATTAGAAATGCTTTGCGTTACATTCCTACTGAGCATCATACATTCTTGGCAAAAGAATTTGCGAATGAATTAGATTCATATGGAAGAATATATATGCATCGATACCGTCCGAAGTATATGATTGCAGCAAAACATTTGGAGGACTTTCCACATCAATCTGCTCAAGCAGCAGGAATTATGCTAATGTTGTCTAACAATTTAGACCATGCAGTTGCGCAACATCCTCATGAGCTTATTACCTATGGTGGAAATGGCGCTGTTTTTCAGAATTGGGCACAATACAGACTTTGCATGCAGTATCTCTCTCAGATGACTGATGAACAAACATTGGTTCTCTATTCAGGCCATTCATTGGGTTTATTCCCATCACATAAGGATGCCCCGAGAGTAGTAGTTACAAATGGTATGATGATTCCCAATTACTCAAAACCGGACGATTGGGAAAAATTCAATGCACTTGGGGTAACGCAATACGGGCAAATGACGGCAGGTTCCTTCATGTATATTGGTCCACAGGGCATCGTACATGGTACTACAATAACAGTTCTCAATGCAGGAAGAATGATTTCTGAAGATGGCTTAGCTGGTAAATTATTTGTAACAGCTGGTCTAGGTGGCATGTCTGGAGCTCAACCAAAAGCTGCTAAAATAGCAGGTGCTGTGAGTATAACTGCCGAAATTAATCCAAAAGCCACCTACACAAGACACTCTCAAGGGTGGGTGGATGAAGTTTATGACCAATTGGATGAATTGATGGTGCGTGTAAAAGAAGCAATGTTCAACAAAGAGACGGTATCACTAGCATATCAAGGAAACATTGTCAATCTATGGGAAAAGCTTGCTAAAGAAGACATCCAAGTTAGTCTAGGTTCTGACCAAACATCATTGCACAATCCTTGGGCTGGGGGGTATTATCCCGTTGATTATACTTATGAAGAAGCCAATGAATTGATGGTTTCAGACCCTGACCAATTCAAAACTGAGATCAGAAAAACACTTGTTAGGCATGTAGATGCAATCAATACGTTGCACGCAAAAGGCATGTATTTCTTCGATTATGGAAATGCATTTTTATTGGAAGCAAGTCGAGCAGGTGCAGATATTATGAAGGATGGAGAATTCAAATATCCTTCCTATGTTCAAGACATTATGGGACCCATGTGTTTTGATTTCGGATTTGGACCATTTCGTTGGGTGTGTGCCTCGAATGACCCAAAAGATTTGCATAAAACCGATATACTTGCTACAGAAGTGCTTGAAGAAATGGCAAAAGAAGCACCTAATGAGATCAAGCAGCAAATCTTGGACAACTTGCACTGGATAAAAACTGCAGAAAAAAACAATTTGGTAGTAGGATCTCAATCAAGAATACTCTATGCCGATGCTGAGGGCAGAATTAAAATCGCAGAAGCCTTTAATAAGGCTGTAAAAAGTGGAGAAATTTCCGCAGCTGTAATTTTGGGAAGAGACCATCACGATGTGAGTGGCACTGATTCTCCATATCGTGAAACAGCAAATATCTACGACGGTTCTCAGTTTACTGCTGACATGGCCATTCAAAATGTGATTGGTGATTCCTTTAGAGGCGCTACTTGGGTATCCATACACAATGGTGGTGGAGTTGGTTGGGGCGAAGTCATTAATGGAGGTTTCGGCATGATGTTGGACGGCTCGAAAGATGCGGATCGAAGATTGAAGTCTATGTTGAATTGGGATGTGAACAATGGTGTTGCACGAAGAAATTGGGCAAGAAATCAAGGAGCAACATTTGCAATTCGAAGAGCGATGAAGGCCAATCCGAATTTAAAAGTTACACTACCATCAATAGTTGAAGACGAAATCCTAATGGATCTATTCCCTGAATAATGAAATTTACTAGACATGCCTATTTTGCTATATTTAGGGCATGTTTAAAGGCATTAGAAAAGGATACTTAATCGCAATTCTTATAGTTTGCTTTATTCCTGATGCTATTAGGGCTCAAATCTTAGCACCCCAAATTGTTATAGGAGATGTAGAATTTAGTTATTCCATTTCGGGCTTGTCTACTTCAGACACCAACACCTTGACTGTAGGAGATAGTGTATATTTATTGCTCAGCGACAGTACCAGTTTGACTATTCCTCTAACGCTGAATTCACCTACTAGCATTGTTCTTGAAACTCCAATAATATCTGATTCCATCAAGGTGAATCCCATACCATTATGGTGGTCGTTTCTTCCACCATTATTGTCCATCCTGTTGGCATTAATTATTCGAGAAGTAATCACATCACTGTTTCTAGGAATTTTCCTAGGCGCAGTTATCATTCAGGCCTACTCGCACAATTTATTATCTGGAATTTTTATTGGTTTTATGTCTACAATAGACACCTACCTATTGGGTGCTTTGAATGACACAGGCCATCTATCTATTATTGTTTTTTCATTGTTGATTGGAGCCATGGTTAGTATCATTTCTAAAAATGGAGGAATGCAAGGTGTGGTTAATCGCATATCAAAAAACGCCAATTCACCTAAATCAGGTCAATTGGCAACATGGTTTTTAGGTGTAGCAATTTTCTTCGACGATTATGCAAACACCTTAATTGTCGGCAATACCATGAGGCCTATTACTGATCGACTTAAAATATCGAGAGAGAAACTTGCCTATTTAGTCGATTCAACTGCCGCTCCCATTGCAGCTATTGCTTTTGTTACAACTTGGATTGGGGCAGAGCTAGGTTATATTCAAGATGGTATAGAAGAAATTGATGGCCTTAACGAAGGGGTTTATTCTACATTCATACAATCATTGGCATATTCCTATTATCCAATATTGGCACTCTTATTTATGTTAATGCTCATTCTAAAGAATCGAGATTTTGGACCTATGTATCGTGCAGAAATGGCTGCAAGGAAATCTACCAACATTAGACACATCTCTGAAGACAATGAGGAGTTAGATGAATTCAAAGCTGAGGAAAATATAAGTATAAAAGCTTACAATGCAGTTATACCAATTGTTGTGGTAATTTTCGGAACAATCGGAGGCCTTATTTACACTGGATGGGATCCTGAAATCACTCAAAATTCCTCGCTTTCTTTTGGCAAAAAACTGTCCGCGATCATCGGAAACGCAGATTCCTATTTAGCACTGTTATGGTCTTCATTGGCGGGACTTATCGTTGCAATGAAACTAAGCGTTTTTCAAAAAATACTTGGATTAGGAAAAACCATCAATGCTGCATTGAATGGGATCAAAACAATGCTGCCAGCAATTATCATCCTTGTTTTGGCTTGGGGTCTTGCATTGGTAATTGAAGAAATGCATACTGCCGACCTCTTAACCTCAGTGATTTCTGACAATGTCAGTCCTTATGCTATACCAGCCATTACATTCCTTCTTGCGGCAATAGTCGCTTTTTCTACAGGATCATCATGGGGTACTATGGCGATTCTATATCCACTCATGCTGCCTTTGTCATGGTCTGTTTCATTAGAATATGGCTTAGAGTATGGAGACAATCTTTCTATATTCCACAATGTAGTCGCTTCAGTACTTGCCGGAGCAGTATTAGGAGATCATTGCTCACCAATCTCTGACACAACCATATTGAGTTCTATGGCTAGTTCTTGCAATCACATTCAGCATGTGAAAACACAAATGCCTTATGCTCTAACGGTTGGCTTTGTGTCATTGTTGTTTGGTGTTCTACCTGCATCTTTTGGAATTCCTTTCTTCATTTGCTTGCCTCTTGCAGCGGTTGTGCTCTATCTGATCATCCAATACTTCGGAAAAAGGGTTGATACAAAACAGTAGTGCTTTAACATCTAGTCGTTAATAACTTCAATATAATTCTACCTAGAAACACCAATGATTAAATAGATTTGGATATGCTCCATAATGCACTAATAATAAACTCCCAAGTCCTTCATTCTTCTTCTCTTATTCCAGGCCATCGCATTCATTATATTCAGACCAAAAAACTAAACCCATGACAAAAATCGCCATTGTAATTGCGAATCTATTTCTCCTAATAGGGGTAAAGTTTTTTTTTGAAGGAGATGTTCAAGTGCATCAATCGATTCCTGAAAATGCAGCTGCTGGAGAAACATTTACTGTAGAAATCAACATACAGAAAGAAGACAGAGATGGATTTGCCAAATGGCAACAAGAATTACCGGAAGGCTTTATCGCCAGCCCCTTAGAGACAGAAGGGGCTACTTTTTCATTTAAAAATCAAACTGTAAAATTAATTTGGATGGCATTGCCTGAAAATGGAGATTTCACATTCAGCTATGAAATAAGAACCGAACCAACACTTTCAGGTGCATATGACCTCACTGGAAAGTTTTCTTATATAGAAAATAATGAACGAAAAGATATTAGTGCAGAAACACATACAATTCAAATTGGAATCGCTTCGATTTCATCCAATGATTCCATTGTAGAAAATTTTAACGATTCATCAAATGATAAAAATGAGCAAAAGGTGAATCTAGAAAGTGCAACCGAAGACATTTCCGACGAACTAACTGAAGAAAGTGAATCGAATGAAGAAACTGAATATGCTGCAGAAATTTTGAAACCTGTTAACAATGAAGCGAGGACTAGCGTTGAAAAAAATGGCATTCGTATTGAGCGTAAAATCAATTACCTTGATGCAGGGAATTATCAAATTGACCTAAAAATAAATAAAGGAGACATTAACAGCTTTGGGAAGATTGAAGAATATTTACCTCCAGGTTTTGAAGCAACCGCACTTGAAAATGGCAAGGGAAGATTTTCATCTGAAAATAAAGTGATGAAAATACTATGGATGATTATGCCTAAAGAACAGTCCATCGAAATCTCCTATGCCTTGACATCTACAACCGACGAATTAGATTCCGCCATTATTCATGGTGTCTTTTCATATCTGGATGTGGATCAAAGTAAACAAATTGAAATCAAAGGCACTACATTTGGCAATACAATTAATATTGGAGAGGATTTCCCTGACGATGAAGTCTTGACTGAAAAATTGAATAATCTTGTTGAAGATGTAATGGATGAAGAAGGAACAGAAGAAACATCCCCTTCTACTGAAATTGATGAAATGGCAGATAATGATGTTGTTGAGTCTAATCTAAACACTGAAAATACAATTGAAGATTCTGAAGACATTCTTGAGAAGAGGATCAATGATGAACAACTGATAAAAGAAATCACCAATGTTCCTTCACCAGAAAATGGAATCAATTATAAAGTCCAGATAGCTGCCGGTAAAAAAGAAGTAAAACCCTCTTACTTTCAGACAGTCCACAATATAAATGAGAAAGTAGACATTGATTATCATGAAAGCTGGTACAAATACACAATAGGACTTTATGATGTGTACAAAGATGCAAGAGACAAAAGAAATGCTGTTTGGCAGGAAAACAATAAAATAAACGATGCATTTGTTACTGCTTATAATACAGGGGAACGCATCTCCGTGCAAGAAGCCCTAATGATCAGTAATCAAAAGTGGTTTAAATAAGCTTTTCAAAAAAATACCTTTATCTTTAGACTTTATAAAAAAAGATAAATGAGGTCTCTTTATCTCATCCTAATTGTATTCGTTTCCCAAAGCATCTTTGCTCAAGAAGGTGAAAGTGGAAATAGAGCCAGCACACCTACTGTAGGCGTGGGCGTTGGTGCTTTAAGCATTTATGGTGACATCAATGATAATAATTACAACAGCCCTTTTGGAGGCAGTCCAGGAATTAACGTATACATCATACAGCCTATCTCTACGATATTTGACGTAAGAATAAACTTCCTGTCAGGAAACATTAAAGAAGAAGAAAGATCGTTAGATCGAAACGTGAATTTCAAAAGCGAAATCAGAGGATTCTCAGCAAATCTAGAGTACAATTTTTCAAACTTTTTACCAGAAAATAGAAAAGTTACCCCGTTGATTAGTGTGGGTGTAGAGGCCATCGAATTCAATCCAAAGTCTGATCTAGAAGCCTTTGGTGGTGAACCTTATAATTATTGGAGCGATGGAACGATTAGAAACATAGATGAAAATTCTGCAAATGCAAGCCAAGCAATTGTCATCCAAAGAGATTTTAAATACGAAACGGATATCCGGGAATCAGGACTGAATGGAAGCACAACCTATGCTGAACGAGCCTTTTCAATTCCGGTGAGCTTAGGTGTAAACATGCATTTGAATGATCAATTCAATTTTAGATTAGAAAGTACGCTGAGGTATACTTTCACAGACAACATTGATGGTTTGAGTAGAAAAACAGATGAGCGTATAGTAGGCAATAGAAAAGCAAATTCGCGCAATGACATATTGTTTTTTGGCGGATTCTCGCTTAGTTACAACTTCCAGAAGGTTGAGGGTGCTGACATTGACCAATATGACAAGAAAGGAAAATCTGATCCATTTGATTTTCTTGCGAGCGGCAACACAGAAGATTATGATGGAGATGATGTAATAGACCTCATTGATATCTGCCCAAACACACCTAAAGATGTGCAAGTTGATTCAGTAGGTTGTCCTGTTGATAGCGATGGAGATGGAGTTCCTGATTATTTGGATGAAGAAGTAAATACAGAATATCCTGAATTTGCGAATGACAAAGGGGTAGAAATGACCGATGATATGATGTACAAGTCCTATTTAAGGTACAAAGATTCTACCTTAGAGTTTGCAGATGTGATTGAAAGGGATTTTACCGGTCAAAACAAACAAAAAAAACGAAGACGTTATCGTGTTAAAGTTGGAGAATATCAAAAAGGCGAAACACCTGCAGACATGACTAAATTACTTAGTCTTTCAGACTTGAGTAAAATTGACCAAGACAACTCAACACTATATACTGTCGGAAACTATTCTACACTTAAAGATGCGAAGGATAGAGCAGTTAAATTGAGTTCAGATGGCTATGAAAAAGTAGACGTAATTAAACGAAACAATTCGGGCAATTACGAAGCATTAAACATTGACACCCAGAGCCAGAATAGTGATCTAACAGTCAATGAATCCGTATCATCTGCGCCAAATTCAACACCTCAAGAGCAAGAGAATAAAATCGACGAGGTTGTCTATAGAGTACAATTAGGTGCTTTCAAGCAAAGACCTGAAGAGTCTGGAAAATATGGTAAAATCCCTTCTTTATTTGTAGTTGAATCTGGAGGATATTTTAGATACATGAGTGGTTCTTTCAAAACTTTCGAAGATGCTGCCAACCATAAAGTAAAGATGGTAGTTGAAGGGTTTAAGGGAGCTTTTGTTGTTGCTTATAAAAATGGAAATAGAGTTTCTTTAAAATCAGTGGGGGTCAATCCAATTTCATCAGATCCTATCATAGGCAAATAAAACCGCTTAATCTTACAATCTTCCAGCCGTATAAAGCTTATCCAGCTTAACTTTTATTAACTGCGATTGCAACGAGCATTCTTTAAATTTGGACGATGACAAAGAACTTAAAGAAACAATTGCTCGCTTTAGTCTTATGCACTCTCTGCCTAAGTCAAATTAAAGCACAGGAAAACCAAAATCAAACATCAGATAAAACCGAGGCCATCATAAAAATGGACCAGTTACTTACGATAGTCAACAGCACTTATGTTGAAGAAGTAAATAATGAAGAGATGATAGAAAATGCCATCGTTGGCTTGCTGAAAGAATTGGATCCTCACTCAGTTTATATTCCTGAAAAAGAATTGAAAAGAATGAATGAACCACTCGAAGGAAATTTTGAGGGTATTGGAATTCAATTCAATATTCTAAAAGATACTTTGTTGGTTGTTTTTCCTATATCAGGTGGCCCATCTGAGAAGTTGGGTATTCGTTCTGGTGATAAAATCATAAACATTGAGGGAGAGTTGGTAGCTGGAATTGGACTAAAAAACAGTGATGTAACAAAGAAACTGCGTGGAAAAAAAGGCACTAAAGTCACCGTTGATATCTTTAGAAAAGGTGAGAAGAAATTATTGCCGTATGAAATCACTCGAGACAAAATTCCAATTTACAGTATTGACGCTGCATACATGGCTGAACCGGATATTGGTTATATCAAGATAAATCGTTTCGCGCGAACAACAATGGAAGAATATGAAAAAGCAATTGATTCACTTAGTAAGAAAGGAGCAGAGAATTTAATTTTAGATCTAAGAGGAAATGGTGGTGGTTATTTAAACACTGCTTTTCAATTGGCCGATGAATTTTTAGATGAAGGGAAACTCATTGTATATACCGAAGGAGATAAGCAACGAAGAAGAGAATATAGAGCAAGAACAGGTGAAGGCTTTGAAAAGGGAAAATTAGTCGTGTTAATAGATGAAGGATCAGCCTCTGCAAGTGAAATTGTATCTGGTGCAATTCAAGATTGGGACCGTGGTTTAATCATTGGCAGAAGGTCATTTGGTAAGGGTTTGGTGCAAAAATCTTTCCCACTCTCCGATGGTTCTGCTGTGCGCATTACCACCGCGAAATACTTCACGCCCACAGGACGATCAATTCAGCGCCCTTATAATGAAGGAAAGGATAAATACTATAAAGAAATAACTCGTCGCTTTAAAAGCGGAGAATTAATGGAAAAAGACAGCATTGATTTTCCTGATTCATTAAAATATTATACACCAAATAAACGCATAGTATATGGAGGCGGTGGCATAATGCCTGACATCTTTATACCTTTAGATACTTCGATGAATTCAGATTTGAATCGGAACTTAATCCGAAAAGGAATTTACAATGAATTTACGCTGACGTATTTGGATGCGAAGAGAGAAGAATTACTCGAAGAGTATCCAACATTTGAACGATTTAAATCGAATTTCATTCTTGATGATGAAATAATGGAGAAATTCTTTAGCTACGCAGAAAAAAAGAAAATTGAAAAAAATGAAGAAGAGTATAACAAATCGAAAAATCTAATCGACACCCAGATATTGGCTTTAGTTGCTAGAAATTTGTATGATGTTTCATCCTATTTTGAAATTATAAATAAACTGAATAATTCATATCTAGAAGCCTTAAAAGTTATACATAGTGATCAATTCGAAAAGGCCAATCTTGAATACGAATAATTATATTTACAAACTGAATTTAAAAACTATTAACAATGAGTGATAACGTAAAAAACATCCTAATTATAGCAATAGGTGTGCTAACTGTTGCGAATACTGTCATTTTAATGACAGATGATGATGGCGTCTCTTACGAGAGAACTAACCTAAATACCCCTAATAGCACTGAAACAATTGAGTCTTCGTTTCAAGAAGATTTAAATCAAGCAAACAATGCAGCTGCAGTTCAAGAAGACCTTGGACCTAAGACGAGTATTCAATTTGCAGAAATGGAACATGATTTTGGAAATATTGAACAAAATTCAAGAAATCCTCATGTGTTTTCATTCACCAATACAGGTGAACATCCTTTGATTATCTCGAAAGCCAAAGGAAGCTGCGGATGCACAGTACCAAGCTACCCAAGAGAGCCGATTCCTCCAGGTGGTACTGGTGAGATTGAAGTCGTTTACAGTCCAGGCACACAGAAGAATCAGCAAATGAAAACCGTAACAATTACAGCTAATACAGAGCCAGAAACAACCATATTACGCATAAGAGCTAATGTAAAAGCTGGTGAGGGAAATGCAGATGGTCAGATTGAAGGCGCTGCACAACTAGGTGGCTGATTACATATAAGGTATAAAAAAAGCCTGATTCATATGAGTCAGGCTTTTTTTATGCTATGAAGTAAATAAATGCTAAGCTTCTCCTTGAGGTCCACCAAAATTCATTGGGAAACTTGGACTCCCTGCATCTTCAATTCCACCAAACTGTGATTCAAACTTTGTCAAGTTATCTTGCAGTGCCTTCATCAAACGTTTGGCATGTTGAGGAGTCATTAGAATCCTCGATTTCACCTTTGCTTTCGGCATTCCTGGCATCACTTTAATGAAGTCTAGCACAAACTCAGAATTTGAATGAGAAATTATGGCAAGATTTGAATACTCACCATCAGCGATTTCCTCATTTAATTCAATATTCAGCTTATCCCCACCTGATTGTGGTGTATTTTCATCACTCATATCTATTATCCTTCAGATTCTACTTCTTCAGTTACTTCGACAGTTGCTTCAGCATTCTGCAATGCTTCTAACTCTGCCTTAGAACCTACTACGTAATTTTGGAATCCACGATGACCTGTTCCTGCTGGAATCAAATGACCAACAATAACATTTTCCTTCAAGCCTTTTAAGTCATCTTGCTTGCCATTTACTGCAGCTTCATTTAACACTTTTGTGGTCTCTTGGAAAGAGGCAGCTGAAATAAAGCTATCAGTTTGAAGCGAAGCACGCGTGATACCTTGTAACACAGAATTTGATGTTGCAGGAACTGCATCACGTGCAGTAGCCGTTTTCTTATCTTGACGCTTAAGTTTTGAATTCTCCTCACGTAGTTTTCGGGGTGAAACAATTTGGCCTTGTTTCATTGTGTCAGAATCTCCAGAATCTTCAACGATCTTTCTTCCGAAAATCCAATCATTTTCTTCAGCAAAATCCGTCTTGTTCACAATTTGTTTTTCTAAGAATCTTGTGTCTCCCGGATCTTCAATGATTACTTTACGCATCATTTGACGTACAATAACTTCAAAATGCTTGTCATTAATCTTAACCCCTTGTAGTCGATAGACTTCTTGAACTTCGTTCACTAAATATTCCTGTACTTGTGTAGGACCTTTAATCGCCAAAATATCAGAAGGAGTTATCGCCCCGTCCGAAAGTGCTGTTCCCGCACGTACAAAATCATTCTCTTGAACCAGTATGTGTTTTGATAAATTAATGAGGTATTTCTTCACCTCACCTGTACGAGATTCAACAATGACTTCCCTATTTCCACGTTTAATTTTTCCAAAAGAAACAATTCCATCAATTTCAGAAACAACCGCAGGATTTGATGGGTTCCTTGCCTCGAAGAGTTCAGTTACTCTAGGAAGACCACCTGTAATATCCCCTGATTTACCTGAAACACGAGGGATTTTTACAAGTGTTTTTCCTGATTCAATTTTATCTCCTTCTTTTACAACGATGTGAGCGCCAACTGGAAGGTTATAAGTCTTTATAACCTCTTTCTTTGCATTGATCAGTTTAATTTCAGGAATTAGTTTTTTGTCTCTATTCTCTACAATAACCTTTTCTGTAAAGCCAGTTTGTTCATCTGACTCCTCCTTATATGTCACACCATCGATGAGGTTTTCAAATGATACGGTACCGGGGAGTTCAGCAATGATAAGTGCATTGTATGGGTCCCAATAGCAGATCTGATCTCCTTTTTTTACCTTTCCACCATTCTTTTGGGTCAATATTGATCCATAAGGAATCACACTTGTCATCAAGGCAATTTTGGTTTTTGGATCTAGAATTCGTGCCTCTGCAGAACGACCGACGACAATAGTCACATTATTTCCATCCCTGTCTTCACCATCTACAGTTCTCAATTCATCAATCTCTAATATGCCATCGTATTTGGCCTCCACCCTTGATTCATCTGCAATCTTTGAGGCAGTACCACCAACGTGGAATGTACGAAGCGTCAACTGTGTTCCAGGCTCACCAATGGATTGTGCGGCAATTACTCCCACAGACTCTCCTCTTTGAGCCATTCTCCCAGTAGCTAAGCTTCTGCCATAACATTTCGAACAGACTCCTCTCTTCATCTCACATGACAATACCGACCTCATTTCTACCTCATCAATAGGTGACTCTTCGATGGTTGAAGCTACGACCTCAGTCACTTCTTCGCCAGCAGCAATAATGATTTCACCTGTATGTGGATGATAAATATCGTGAACAGTTGTTCGTCCCAATATTCTATCGTACAAGGATTCAACTTCTTCATCATTCTTCATTAGAGCACTGATGGTTACCCCTCTTAGAGTGCCACAATCCTCATCAGATATGATTACGTCTTGGGAAACATCAACAAGTCTTCTTGTTAAGTAACCTGCATCCGCTGTCTTAAGTGCGGTATCCGCAAGTCCTTTTCTTGCACCGTGAGTTGAAATAAAGTACTCTAGGATAGACAATCCTTCTTTAAAGTTCGATAAAATTGGATTCTCAATAATCTCCTGTCCTTTAGATCCTGATTTCTGTGGCTTCGCCATCAGTCCACGCATACCCGACAATTGACGAATTTGCTCTTTTGACCCCCTTGCACCTGAGTCAAACATCATATACACTGAGTTGAACCCTTGATTATCATTTTTCAATCGAGTCATCACCGTATTTGTCAATCGCGTATTTGTGTGTGTCCAAATATCAATGATTTGATTGTAACGCTCATTATTTGTGATGAATCCCATGTTATAGTTGTCCCAAACTTCCTGAACCTGCTGAGCAGCTTTATCCATCATCTCCTCTTTTGCATCTGGAATAATTACATCTTCCAAATTAAATGATAGACCTCCAGCGAAGGACATGCTATATCCTAATTCCTTGATTTCATCTAAGAAATTGGCTGTTTTTGCAATTCCGGCAACTTTCAAAATGTTACCAATAATATCTCTCAAAGACTTTTTGGTAAGCAACTCATTTATGTATGGAACTTCTTCTGGAACGACTTGGTTAAATATAACTCTACCACAAGTAGTTTCAATCAAATCAGAATCGCCTCCTTTATTGATCATTACTTTAATGCGTGCATGAATGTCTAATTTACCTTCATTCTTCGCAATTATCACCTCTTCAGGAGAGTAGAATATTTTTCCTTCTCCATTCACGGTAATATTTTCATCGGTCAATCTTTCCTTCGTTAGGTAATAAAGACCAAGCACCATATCCTGTGAAGGAACTGTAATTGGAGATCCATTCGCAGGATTTAAAATGTTGTGTGATGCCAGCATCAACAATTGAGCTTCCATGATGGCTGCATTACCCAATGGCAAATGAACTGCCATCTGGTCCCCATCAAAGTCAGCGTTAAAGGCTGTACAAACTAGAGGATGCAATCGAATCGCCTTCCCTTCTATCAACTTTGGTTGAAATGCTTGAATACCTAATCTGTGAAGGGTTGGAGCCCTGTTAAGCAAGACAGGATGGCCTTTCAATACATTTTCTAGAATGTCCCAAATAACTGCCTCTTTCTTGTCTACAATCTTTTTAGCAGACTTTACTGTTTTTACAATTCCTCTTTCTATCAATTTTCTAATGATAAAAGGCTTGTATAACTCAGCTGCCATGTCTTTTGGCAGTCCACATTCGTGTAATTTGAGGTCTGGACCTACAACAATCACTGAACGTGCAGAATAATCTACCCTTTTACCCAATAAATTTTGACGAAATCTTCCAGATTTTCCTTTCAAGCTATCACTCAATGACTTTAAGGCTCTGTTAGAATCTGTTTTTACGGCTGAAGATTTCCTTGAATTGTCAAAAAGAGAATCAACTGCCTCTTGCAACATTCTTTTTTCATTCCTCAAAATCACTTCAGGAGCTTTTATTTCCATCAATCTTTTCAAACGATTGTTTCTGATGATTACTCTACGGTACAAATCATTCAAATCAGAGGTTGCAAATCTTCCACCATCAAGGGGAACCAAAGGTCTAAGTTCTGGTGGAATAATCGGAACAACTTTCACAATCATCCACTCAGGTCTATTTTCTATATGGTCGTTTGCTTGTCTAAATGCCTCAACAACTTGAAGACGCTTAAGTGCTTCATTTTTCCTCTGTTGTGAAGTTTCCGTGTTCGCTTTGTGTCTCAATTCATAAGACAATTCATCCAAGTTAAGTCTCTTGAGCAATTCATAAAGTGCATCTGCACCCATTTTTGCAATGAACTTGTTAGGATCAGAATCATCTAAATATGCATTTTCTTTTGGCAGACTGTCCAACACATCAAGATACTCTTCCTCATTCAAAAACTCTAGGTATTGCAATGGTTCTCCTTCTGCATTCTTAGCCTCTCCTGCTTGAACAACTACGTAACGCTCATAATAAATGATGGTATCCAATTTTTTCGTGGGCAAGCCCAATAAATATCCAATCTTATTTGGAAGTGATTTGAAGTACCAAATATGTGCCACTGGAACCACAAGTGAAATGTGTCCCATTCTTTCACGACGCACCTTTTTTTCGGTGACCTCAACACCACATCGATCACAAACAATTCCCTTGTATCGAATTCGTTTGTATTTACCACAATGGCATTCGTAATCTTTTACAGGACCAAAAATTCGCTCACAGAACAAACCATCTCTCTCAGGTTTATACGTTCTGTAGTTAATTGTTTCTGGTTTCAATACTTCGCCGTGTGATTTTTCAAGAATCATCTCAGGTGACGCAAGGCTTATTGTTATTTTAGAGAAAGTACTCGCTTCTTTGTTGTCTCTTCTGAAAGCCATATTTATAGTGTTGTACTGTTAAACTTTTTCTTAATTAGAACCTTATACATTAAGACTCTCTTTTGGTTTTTCGGTGAGGGTAATGTTCAATCCGAGTCCTCTTAATTCATGCAACAATACGTTGAATGATTCAGGGATTCCTGGAATTGGCATATTCTCCCCTTTCACAATTGCTTCGTAAGCTTTTGCTCTTCCAATGACATCATCTGATTTCACCGTTAGAATTTCCTGAAGGATATTCGCTGCACCAAATGCCTCAAGTGCCCAAACCTCCATTTCACCAAAACGCTGACCACCAAATTGAGCTTTACCTCCAAGAGGTTGTTGCGTAATCAATGAGTAAGGTCCAATAGAACGTGCATGCATTTTGTCTTCAACCATGTGGCCAAGTTTCAACATGTAAATGATTCCAACTGTTGCAGGTTGATCAAATCGTTCTCCTGTTCCTCCGTCGTAGAGGTATGTTCTTCCTGACTTTGGTATTCCAGCTTTTTCCGTGTAAGAATCGATTTCCTCTATAGTGGCTCCGTCAAAAATTGGTGTAGCAAATTTTACACCGAGCTTTTCTCCTGCCCATCCTAGAACAGTTTCATAAATCTGTCCCAAGTTCATTCGAGAAGGCACACCCAATGGGTTCAATACTATGTCTACAGGGGTTCCATCTTCAAGAAACGGCATGTCTTCTTGACGAACTATTTTTGCCACGATACCTTTGTTCCCGTGTCTACCTGCCATCTTATCCCCTACCTTCAATTTCCTTTTCTTCGCTAAGTATACCTTCGCCAATTTCATGATGCCTGTCGGCAACTCATCTCCTACTGTTAAGGCATATTTCTTTCTCTTGTATTTACCAATGATCTCGTTTGCTTTGATATTGTGGTTGTGCAACATCGTCTTGATCGTATGATTTAAATCATCCGATGTTGTCCAATTTTTATAATCAATAAAGGCAAAATCATCAATTTTCTGAAGGATACGCTGAGTGAATTTGGTTCCTTTCGGAATAATCATCTCGTTGTAATAATTGGTAATTCCTTGAGCAGTCTTTCCATTCACTACTGAATATAATTTCTCTACCAACAATTCTTTTAATGTAGCGAGTTCTTTGCGTTCCTCTTCATCCAGTTGAGCAATGATGTTTTTCTCTTCTGCTCTTGACTTTCTATCTTTGACAGCTCTTTCAAACAACTTCTTGTCTACCACTACACCTTTGGTTGAAGGTGGAACTTTCAATGAAGCATCCTTTACATCACCAGCTTTGTCACCAAAGATCGCTCTTAGCAATTTTTCTTCAGGTGTTGGATCAGATTCTCCTTTGGGTGTAATCTTTCCAATCAATATATCACCTTCTTTTACTTCTGCTCCAATACGAATCAATCCATTCTCATCAAGATCAGCTGTTGCTTCCTCGCTTACATTTGGGATATCAGCGGTTAATTCTTCAACACCTCTTTTAGTATCCCTTACTTCTAAAGTAAATTCATCGACATGAATTGATGTAAACAAGTCCTCTGAAACAACTTTTTCAGAAATTACGATGGCATCCTCAAAGTTGTATCCTTTCCAAGGCATAAACGCTACCTTCAAGTTTCTTCCCAATGCCAATTCTCCGTTCTCAGTAGCATAACCCTCGCACAATACTTGTCCTTTAGTCACCTTTTCTCCTTTTGAGACGATAGGCTTTAAGTTCACTACTGTACTTTGGTTTGTTTTTTTGTATTTGATCAGGTTGTACGTTTTTGTAGGTTCATTGAAAGAAACCAATTCATCGTCTTTTGTACGTTCGTAGGTAACGATAATTTTATTGGCATCTACAAATTCAACAACTCCATTTCCTTCTGCATTGATCAAGACACGTGAGTCAACAGCAACTTGTTTTTCAAGACCTGTTCCGACAATTGGTGAATCAGGTTGCAATAATGGAACTGCTTGACGCTGCATATTAGAACCCATCAATGCCCTGTTGGCATCATCATGCTCTAGGAAAGGAATTAAAGATGCTGCAATTGAGGCAATTTGGTTCGGAGCAACGTCCATCAATGTAACTTCTTTCGGCGTTGCCATAGGGAAGTCACCTTCATAACGGGCTTTAATCCTATCAGAATCAAATTGTCCTTTATCATTGATGACAGCATTTGCTTGGGCAATTGTTTGTTCATCTTCTTCTTCTGCGCTTAGATAAACAACATCGTCTTTCTTAAAACCTACGTTACCTTCTTTTACTTTTCTATATGGTGTTTCTATAAAACCTAATCGGTTAACTTTTGCATATACACACAAAGATGAGATCAATCCAATGTTTGGTCCTTCAGGAGTTTCAATAGGACAGAGTCTGCCGTAATGCGTGTAATGTACATCACGAACTTCAAAACCTGCACGCTCTCGTGAAAGCCCCCCTGGTCCTAATGCAGACATTCTTCTCTTATGGGTCACTTCAGACAATGGATTTGTCTGGTCCATAAATTGAGAGAGTTGGTTCGTTCCAAAGAAAGAATTGATCACTGCAGAAAGTGTTTTAGCATTGATCAAATCAGCAGGAGTAAATACTTCATTATCTCTCACATTCATACGCTCACGGATGGTTCTTGCCATGCGTGCTAGTCCTACTCCAAATTGATTGTACAATTGCTCTCCAACCGTTCTAACTCTCCTGTTACTTAGGTGATCAATATCATCTACATCTGCTTTAGAATTGATCAACTCGATCAAATATTTGATGATGGAAATGATGTCTTCTCTTGTCAATATCTTGACGTTTGGTTCTATCTCAAGGTTCAGTTTTTTGTTGATTCTGTATCGCCCAACTTCACCTAAATCATAACGTGTTTCAGAGAAAAATAATTTATCAATAACGCCTCTTGCAGTTTCCTCATCTGGTGGTTCAGAATTTCTCAGTTGACGATAAATGTGCTCAACTGCTTCTTTTTCAGAATTCGATGGATCTTTTTGAAGCGTATTGTAAATAATGGCAAAATCTGCAGAATTGATGTCTTCTTTATGAAGAATAATAGTTTTTGTACCTGACTCAAGAATCGTATCAACGTGATCTTTTTCTAGAATTGTTTCACGATCAATCACTACTTCATTTCGTTCGATAGATACCACTTCACCAGTATCTTCATCTACGAAATCTTCTACCCAAGTTCTCAATACTCTAGCAGCCAATTTTCTTCCTAAAGATCTTTTCAGTGCCGCTTTACTCACCTTTATTTCATCAGCAAGTTCAAAAATGTCAAGAATGTCTTTGTCGAACTCAAAGCCAATGGCGCGTAATAAAGTCGTTACAGGTAATTTCTTTTTACGGTCGATATAAGCGTACATTACATTATTGATATCTGTCGCAAACTCAATCCATGATCCTTTAAAAGGGATAACTCTCGCAGAATATAACTTTGTTCCATTGGCGTGCAATGATTGGCCAAAGAATACTCCAGGAGACCTGTGCAATTGAGATACGATTACTCGCTCCGCTCCATTGATCAAGAAAGTTCCTTTTGGAGTCATGTATGGTATTGTACCGAGATAAACGTCTTGTACAATTGTCTCAAAATCTTCGTGCTCAGGATCTGTACAATATAATTTCAATTTAGCCTTAAGTGGCACACTGTAAGTCAACCCTCTGTCAATACATTCGTCGATGCTGTATCGGGGTGGATCTACAAAATAATCCAAGAATTCTAGGACAAACTGATTACGGGCATCAGTGATCGGAAAGTTTTCACTAAATACTTTATATAGTCCTTCAGAGTCTCTAAATTCTGGAGAAGTTTCTAACTGAAAAAAGTCTTTAAACGATTGTAATTGAATGTCTAGAAAGTCGGGGTATTCCAACTTGTTTTTGATAGAAGCAAAATTGACTCTATCTTTTTTCTTCGTTACTGATGCGTTCGCCATCGATCGGTGTAATTAATGAATAGTAGATATAAACAAGAAAGGGTTTAGGCACCAAAATCAAAATTTTGGGACCTAAACCAATGAATAAAGCTATTAGTTCAACTTAACTAAGTTCAACTTCAGCTCCTGCCTCTTCTAATTGTTTTTTAAGAGATTCTGCTTCGTCTTTAGCTACACCCTCTTTTACAGCTTTTGGTGCGCCATCAACTAATTCTTTAGCATCCTTTAATCCAAGGCCAGTTAACTCTTTTACAAGTTTTACTACTGCTAATTTAGAGCCTCCTGCAGCTTTCAGAATTACATCGAATTCTGATTTTTCTTCAGCTGCTTCTCCAGCTCCTCCTCCACCTGCAGGACCGGCAACGGCAACAGCTGCAGCAGCTGGCTCAATGCCATATTCTTCTTTAAGAATATCTGCTAGTTCATTTACATCTTTTACTGTCAAGTTAACCAACTCTTCAGCAAGCGCTTTTAAATCCGCCATTTTATTGTTTTTAAATTTCTAATTTATATGAATTGAGAGTGCGTACATTTTTATGCTTCCCTTTCGGAAAGTGCTTTTACTAATCCTGAGATTGTATTCCCACCTGATTGCAGTGCAGAAATAACATTTTTCGCAGGAGATTGAAGAATTGCAATAATGTCTGCAATAACTTCTTCTTTCGATTTAATTTGAGTCAACGCTTCTACCTTATCGTCTCCGATGTAGATTGCTTCTTCGATAAAAGCTCCTTTTAAAATAGGTTTCTCGCTATTTTTTCTAAAGTCTTTGATCAATTTGGCAGGTGCGTTGCCAACTTCAGAGAACATGATTGAAGTGTTACCCTTCAATACCTCATAGAACTCTTCGTAATTCCCTTCAGCACTTTCCAATGCTTTCTTCAATAGGGTATTCTTCACAACATTCATTGAGATTTGTCTCTGATGAGCCAAACGTCTTAGTTTTGTGGAAGTTTCAGCATCTAATTCTGAGATATCAGCCAAATAGAAAACATTGTTTTCGTTGAGCTTATCAGATAGATTCTTTACTAGTTTTTGTTTTTCTTCTTGTGTCATTTCTATAAGTATAGAATGAATATTAATTAGTCTTCGATAAATCTTTTTGGATCAACATGAATCCCTGGGGACATTGTACTTGATATACAAATACTTTTCATGTAGGTTCCTTTTGCTGCAGCGGGTTTAAGTTTGACAATCGTTTGAATCATCTCTCTCGCATTCTCACGAATTTTCTCTGCATCAAAAGATGCTCTCCCGATCGAAGAATGAATGATACCGTATTTATCAACTTTAAAGTCAATTTTACCACCTTTTACATCGCTCACTGCCTTGGCAACATCCATAGTTACAGTACCAGACTTTGGGTTAGGCATTAATCCTCTTGGTCCCAATACTCGACCTAAAGCCCCAACTTTACCCATTACACTTGGCATGGTAACAATTACATCAACATCGGTCCAACCTCCTTTGATTTTGTCTACATATTCATCCAAGCCTACCATGTCAGCTCCAGCTTCTTTGGCCTCCGCCTCTTTATCTGGTGTCACAAGCGCTAGAACACGAACTGTTTTCCCAACTCCATGAGGCAAAGTAACCGTTCCACGCACCATTTGATTGGCTTTTCTAGGATCTACACCCAATCGAACACTGATATCAACAGATGCATCGAACTTTGCGGTACTAATTTCTTTTACTAGAGCAGATGCATCTTTAAGAGAGTATAGTTTCTCACTATCTACTTTGCTTAATGCTTCTTTTCTTTTTTTCGTTAATGTGGCCATCTTTAATTTAGCTTATGTTGCTTAAAAAGGTCTTGTACCTTTCACTTTAATTCCCATACTTCTTGCTGTTCCAGCAACCATACTCATGGCTGACTCAACTTCAAATGCATTCAAATCTTGCATTTTATCTTCAGCAATTTCTTTTACTTGATCCCATGAAACTGAGGCCACTTTTAACCTATTGGGCTCAGAAGATCCTGATTTGATTTTTGCTTTTTCCAACAGCTGAACTGCAGCTGGTGGAGTCTTGATCACAAAATCAAAAGATTTGTCTGTGTAAACAGTTATTACTACAGGCAATACTTTCCCTGCTTTATCTTGGGTTCTGCCATTGAATTGCTTACAGAAATCCATGATATTCACCCCCTTTGCACCTAATGCAGGTCCAACTGGTGGTGATGGGTTTGCAGCACCGCCTCTAATTTGTAACTTAATAAGTCCGCTAACTTCTTTTGCCATTTTTCAAATAATTGATTCTGCTATTATTCTTTTTCTACTTGCATAAAACTTAAATCAAGTGGAGTTCTTCTTCCAAAGATTTTCACCATAACTTTCAGTTTCTTTTTCTCTTCATTTACTTCTTCAATCGTTCCACTAAATCCGTTGAAAGGGCCATCCATTACCTTTACAGCTTCTCCAACAATAAATGGAATTACAATTTCTTCGTCACTCTCAGCGAGCTCATCTACCTTTCCTAAAATCCGGTTCACTTCCGTTTGACGCAATGGCAATGGAGCTCCTCCTTTTTCAGCGCCCAAAAAACCAATCACATTTGTTGTGTTCTTGATCAGGTGTGGTATTTCTCCAACTAGATTGGCTTCAACAAGCACATATCCTGGAAAATAATTTCGCTCTTTACTTACTTTCTTCCCATTTCTTATTTGATATACCTTTTCCGTTGGAATTAGAATCTGACTTACAAAGTCTTCTAATTTTTGACGTTTGATTTCGTCTTCAAGAAAAAGCTTTACTTTCTTCTCTTTTCCGCTAATCGCTCGGACAACGTACCATTTTTTCGTATTCTCTCCCATACTAATTGCTACTGCGATTAAAACAATCCATATATATACTCCATCAGATTTCTGAAAGAGATATCCATTAAGTAAATAATCAGAGAGATAATGATTGATGCTATCATAACCACCACACCACTGCTCTGAAGCTCACTCCAGGTTGGCCAACTCACTTTGTTTAAAAGCTCGTCAGATGATTCTTCAATATAGTTTCTAAGTCTAGACATCTATTCTTTTTCTCTGCACGGGTGGAGAGACTCGAACTCCCAGCCAATGGTTTTGGAGACCACTACTCTACCAATTGAGCTACACCCGTAAATTAAAGCCGACAAAAGGTATTGCACGATATGTGCAATACCTTTTTTGGCTTGTCTTATTATTAATTACTCTATGATCTCAGTAATTTGACCAGCTCCTACAGTTCTTCCACCTTCTCGGATTGCAAACTGAAGACCTTTGTTCAAAGCAACTTTGTTGATCAATTCTACTGTAATTGTAACGTTATCTCCAGGCATAACCATTTCTCTTCCTTCTTCTAGGAAAATCTCTCCTGTAACGTCAGTTGTTCTCAAGTAAAATTGTGGTCTATACTTGTTTTGGAATGGAGTGTGTCTTCCACCTTCTTCTTTCTTCAAGATATACACCTCAGCTTTAAACTTGGTGTGTGGAGTAATTGATCCAGGCTTGGCAATTACCATACCTCTTGAGATGTCACTTTTTTCAATACCTCTCAAAAGCAAACCAACATTATCGCCAGCTTCACCTCTGTCAAGAATTTTTCTAAACATCTCAACTCCTGTAACAGTTGTTTTTCTACCGTCAGCACCCATTCCGTTCAATTCAACTTCTTCACCTGAATTTACTACACCAGTTTCGATTCTACCTGTAGCAACAGTTCCACGACCTGTAATTGAGAATACATCCTCAATTGGCATCAAGAAATCTTTGTCTACTTCTCTCTCAGGAATTGGAATGTACTCATCAACAGCATTCATTAATTCCATGATTTTATCTTCCCACTGAGCTTCACCATTTAATGCGCCCAATGCAGAACCTGTAACTACAGGAGTGTTGTCACCATCAAAATCATAGAATGATAACAATTCTCTGATTTCCATTTCTACTAATTCTAACAATTCTTCATCGTCAACCATGTCGGCTTTGTTCATAAACACAACGATTTTTGGAACACCAACCTGACGCGCCAAAAGAATGTGCTCTCTTGTTTGCGGCATTGGACCATCTGTTGATGCTACAACCAAAATTGCGCCGTCCATTTGAGCCGCACCCGTAACCATGTTCTTAACATAATCCGCGTGACCAGGACAGTCAACGTGTGCATAGTGTCTTTTTTCAGTAGAATATTCTACGTGTGAAGAGTTAATTGTAATACCTCTTTCTTTTTCTTCTGGGGCGTTGTCAATTTTATCAAAATCTTGCGCTTCAGAGAAACCCTTTTTGGCCAATACGTGTGTAATAGCAGCGGTGAGGGTAGTTTTTCCGTGGTCAACGTGACCGATGGTACCAATGTTTAAGTGGGGTTTTGACCGGTCAAAGTTTTCTTTAGCCATGACTTATTTGCTTTTGTTAGAATTTAATTAATTAATAGGTTAACTTTTATACTTTTTATTTTTTTGAGCCAATGACGGGAATTGAACCCGTGACCTCTTCCTTACCAAGGAAACGCTCTACCCCTGAGCTACATCGGCTAATTGCCAAACTCTCAAACCTTTTACTTGTCCGAATTTGGCAAATGAACCAATCTGACGATTACAGCCTGAGGTACATCAGCATTTTGATTTTATTGTTAGAGTTGAGCGGGAAACGGGATTCGAACCCGCGACCCTCAGCTTGGAAGGCTGATGCTCTAGCCAGCTGAGCTACTCCCGCTTATGCCTAACATCAAAATCTTGTGTGGGGAGAGCAGGATTCGAACCTACGAAGGCGTAGCCAACAGATTTACAGTCTGTCCTCGTTGACCGCTTGAGTATCTCCCCAACTCTTATATATTTTAAAGAACTCGAGCCGATGGAGGGATTCGAACCCCCGGCCAGCTGATTACAAATCAGCTGCTCTGGCCAACTGAGCTACATCGGCAATTTCCCTTTTTTATCGCACCCAAAATAAGGCCCGAAAAAGGTCTGCAAATTTATAAAAGATTATAATATCCCGAAACTATTCTAAAAGATTTTTTTTAGTGGGGAAATCAAGGGGAAGAAAAAGGGTTGAAAACCTATGCCAACTATATTCCGCGTACTTTCTCTTTACGCTTTTTGGCTTGCCTTCTGAGTGCTTCTGTCACTTCATCTGTTGCAGCCTCAAAATTTTTCGCCGTTTTCTTGGCAAATAAGTCATTTCCTGGAATGCCTAATCGAATCTCTACTGTCTTGTTTTCTATCTCGTGATTATTGTCTACCCTTAAGTAAACATCCGCATGTATAATATGGTCAAAAAATACTGTGAGTTTGTTCACACGACCTTGAATAAAATCGATCAATTTTTGATCGGCATCAAAATTTACGGACCTAACATTCAATTGTACATTCATAATTCTTCTTCAATTTATGCCCGAGGGTGGGCTTGGTTATATACATTCTTCAGTTGTTCAATAGAGTTGTGAGTGTATACCTGTGTTGCAGATAAATTTGCATGACCCAAAAACTCTTTTATTGTATTCAAATCAGCACCGTTGTTTAACATATGCGTAGCAAAGGTATGACGCAACACATGCGGACTCCTTTTTTTTGCTGTTGTTATTTGTCCAAGGTAAGAATTTACCTTTCTATAGACAAATTTAGGATAGAGTATTTGCCCCTTATCCGTCAACAATAGATGTGGATGATTGAATAGTTCTCTCTTGATCAAGAGATAACAATTTATGGCTGCTAAAATCTTTTGGGATATCGGTACAATCCTTTCCTTGCGCCTCTTGCCAAGCACTTTTATTGATTGCTGGGACATGTCTACGTCAGAATCCTTTAGCTGTATAAGTTCATTTAATCGAATACCTGTCGCATAAAGTATTTCAATAATTAATCTATCTCTTTCCCCAATATAGCCTTCTTCGTATTCTATGTCCTCAAGAAGTAACTTCATTTCAGATTCTTTCACAAAGTTTGGCAATCGCTTTTCCATTTTTGGAGCTACCATTTTTGAAGTAGGAGAATTTGCAATCAGCTTTTTCCTTAGCGCATAACTGTAATATGATTTAATGGCAGATATTTTTCTATTGACCGATTTAGCCTTTAAGCCATGCTCCATAAGCTTTATGATCCAGGAGCGTAACATCTGTGCTTCTGCTTTTAGCAGATCAGTTAGTTCGTATTCTTCCTCTAGGTAATATTGCAGCTGAGCTAGATCTTTGGTATATGACGTTAGTGTGTGTCTAGAATACCTCCTTTCTACTTCAAGGTAAGAAATAAACTTACTTATAGCCATAAAAAAACCACTTTAAAATGCAAGTTAAGCATTATACTAAAGTGGCTATTCTTTTGAAAAGTGAAATTTTCTTAATTCTCTTCTTGCTGTAGTTTTTGCTTGTAAATCGCTTTTTTGATTTCTTCTCTTCGCACTACGGAAGGTTTTGTAAACTGTTGACGACTTCTCAACTGTTTTACTGTGCCTGTACGTTCAAATTTTTTCTTGAACTTTTTCAAGGCTCTTTCGATGTTCTCTCCCTCTTTTACTGGTATAATTAACATGTCTTTAAATCAATTTTGGGGTGCAAAAGTAATAAACTTTTATCAAAAAACCTTTTTCTTAGGTTTATTGTTTTAGCACTTTTTTACTGATCAATTCCCCATTTATCGACTGAAATGAAATAATGTACAATGCAGCAGGCAATCCCGCCAGGGACAATTGGAACTTGTTTTTAGCCGACCAGGCTGTGGGTGAAGAGCGAATTAATCGTCCATGAATGTTGTATATTTCATAAGACAATACTTCGGATGCACTCTCTACCGTAAGCCGTTCATGCGTCGGATTGGGATACAACTTTATATTTTCGGCTTTGTTTTTTACCATGTTTTCTTCCACTCCCACACTCACGCTCATGTCGTGCAAGCGAACAATGGGTTGGGAGGCCTTGCCATCCCACTTTAAAAAATTACCACCCACATAATAACCCCCATGTTCGGCTCTTAGTATTTCATTTATTCCATAAATGCGATTATTGTATGCACTGTCCGGCCCGCCAGTTTTAAAATAATTGGTATCCAATTTACCACTAGAGTCAATTTTAGCAATGCAATTGCGTTTATAGCCTTGGTAGCGATTAAATAAACCTCCAACCAAATAACCGCCATCCTCTGTTTTAGCCATGCCGTGGATGCATGGAATAACCGAAGCGCGCGTATCTTCGGGTCCGGAGGAGTTCATAAAGTTGGTATCCAAGCTTCCGTCGGCATTGAGGCGCACCAAGCCCCGGTATTTGCTTTCTCCTTTCAATAAAATAGGACCACCGTTTAAAAAGAATCCTCCGTCTTCTTCTACCAAAAAAGGTATGCCCATGGAAAACAAGCTTGTGTCCAACAAAGGAGATGTAAAAGTGGTATCCAGCCTGCCGTCGGTATAGATGCGGCAGAGGCCGTCCACCTTTACCCCATTGTAATAGCGAAAGCGGTTGGCGGAACCGAATACCATGATGCGGTTGCTGTCGTAGGGGTAAAAACCTTCAGGCTGATGATCGGCTATGCCCACAAAACTGCTGTCCCATAGACCCTGGGAATTTACTTTTACAATGTGCCTGCCCGGAAAAGTATCCGGAGGTACAATGATGATGCAGGGCTTTCCTGTATTGTCTCTGCTGTTGCCGAATAGGGCCGAACCGTCGGGAAACACCAGTGGAGTTCCCGTGCCGGAGCATCTGACCGAATTTAATACATTGATACGCCAATTCGAAACCGGAAAATTCAACCGACCCAAAGTATCGATAATGACGCCCACTGACAAGGAACTTCTAACAAAAAATGCCGTATCGCTGATTCTTTTAATTTCTCCTATTAGGGCACTCCCCCCTCCACCTAAAGGAAAGCTAGCTGGGAGAAAAGCACTGCCGTTACGATTGTAGCATACTATGCCATCATAATGCTTGCTCGCATTGGCGATACTGAACCGCCCACCAACATAAATTCTTCCATCTGGTGGGTTTTCATAAATTGCAAATACTGCAGCACTTGTTTCGGCACGAATATCCAAAAATGGCTGAAAAGTACTGTCTAATTCAAAAGCCTGCGCCTTTAGTTGGCTGCCTGGAACAGCTAACAGAAAAAGTAAACTAAGAAATTGCACTGCCTGTTGAAACATTCGTTTTTGATTGGAGGTCTTTAAATTACGCACTATTATATTATTTTTTATGATTAGCCGTTTACTTCCCTAAGCTGATTAAGGAGCAATACAAGTGTCTTTCTTTCTGTGTTTTGTTTTTACTTTTTTTCCATTGATGAAAAAAGTAACCAAAAAATCTAGCCGGTTTCCTAATTGGATTTGTAAAAACTTATTAGGTATCAATACGGATATTCATATAGCTTATTATTGCTTGATGAGAATTTCTCTTGCCAGTTGGTCATTGTTTTCAACTATAATGAACAGATACGATCCTTTGGCCAAATTAGTTAGTTCCAAAATTTCTGAAGCCCCAGAAAGCCGTTGCTCCATTAGTTTTCTGCCGGTTAGATCCCGAACGTACAATTGATAGTTTTTAGTTGGATCATATTGCTCCAATTGAATCTGCAAGTACTCCTTACAATATTCAATTTTTGCCGTTTTTAGGATATTCTCATCATAAGCGAAGGAGTAAACTTATTCAAATCAAGCAAGTTATGCAAATTAGAAATGCAATTAAAGGTTTATTTGAAAAATAGATGATAGTTGCTGATTTAATTTTAAATGCCATTTAGAGTAAACTTATAAGAAGTACTGGCTAAAATCTTAAGGTATATTATAGAATTCCTAGCGTGTTAAGATGTACTGGGCCCAATTTTCAGCAGAATTTGTACTGAGAAGTAAGCATCTTCCCTATTTAAAAACTTCTCGAGAAATCACCAATTTTTGAATTTCTGAGGTACCCTCCCCAATAGTACACAGTTTAGAATCTCGGTAGAATTTCTCAACCGGAAATTCTTTTGTGTAACCATAACCACCGAAAATCTGCACAGCATCAGTAGATACTTTGACACATACCTCTGATGCCATGTATTTGGCCATTGCAGACTCTTTGGTCATGGCTTGGCCATTGTTCTTAAGATCGGCGGCCTGGTGTGTAAGCAATTCAGCTGCCTCGATCTCCGTTGCCATGTCTGCAAGTTTAAAAGATATCGCCTGAAAATTGGCAATGGCTTGTCCAAACTGTTCTCTCTCTTTCGCATATTTTTTTGAGGCTTCATAAGCACCTTTCGCGATGCCTAATGACAATGCCGCAATAGAGATTCTACCCCCGT
>Ga0316208_1000162_pt1 | contig 96742 bp, 75 predicted proteins | sample 3monopyrite_MG_FD_204944 | JGI IMG/M metagenome (GOLD analysis project Ga0316208, IMG submission 204944) | Microbial mat bacterial communities from mineral coupon in-situ incubated in ocean water Damariscotta River, Maine, United States -... | ecosystem: Environmental > Aquatic > Marine >... | reverse complement strand
TTCAACTTGGCGAGCACACCACGCGGCCTGGATGACGAACTCTCTATGAGTGTTCGCAGTTCATCGAGTTGTGATTGCCAATCTGAAGATGCTGATTTTGATCGTTTCATGGTCATTATGGTACGCCGGTAATACACAGTTGCGTAGATCCAAGCCTACCTGAATATCGTTTGTTTTGTCGAGGATCTTTGCGTTTTTGCAAGGATCCTGATAACGCAATATATTTCTCAAACAATTTTGCCGGATCCAACAGTTTCTTCTTGCCACATCCTTGATTCACCGCTATGTACATACAAATACGCCCTATTTGCTTTACGGCGTACTCAAAGGAGATCGAAGATGACGACAGAAAACGGAACAATCCACACGCATGAACAAATCGACGGAGCATCTGAGTCGCTGCTCGAATGGGCCAAGAAACACCGAAATGTGATTGCGGTCGCTGCGATGTTTGGAGTGGATGACGAATCCAACTTTCCGCAGCCCGAAGCCATCGTGAGCGGCGCGTTTGATGATCTCTCTGAAACTGATATCGCAGCACTGCTTGCGGAGCTGAATGCGACGGTGCTCATGACACTTGATCAAGTTGCTGCGGGCGCCGAAATGGGTGAAACGGCATTCCGACGAATATTCAACACGCTGCTCAATCACATGCTCCATGCGGCAGGCGTGGCGCAAACAGACCAAATCGAATCAGATCCACAAACCACAGACACAAACACTCAAAAGGAATCCAAATGAAAGATCTAGCACCAAAGTACAAGTTCGATGGAAAACAAGGCATGGACTTCAAGATCCGTCAGCTCGCGTTCAACTGCCAGAAAGTCATCGTCGGTCTCCCGCGCACGATGGTCTTCGCTGTCAGTTGCCCAGATCCTGCATCAACGCCGGATTGCCAAATGGCCAATCCGCGTGGCGCACGAGTCGTCGGCCTAGATCACAACATGAACAAAAATGATATCGCACTCCTTATCGGGATGATGTATGGCTTCCTTGATCAGCACGAAGACCGCTACACGACTGAGTATGGAGATGAGTTTCGAGATGCTGTGGACTTAGCTAGATCTGTTTATGGCCACTCTACTGCGATGAGCAGAGCGATTGTGAATCCTCCGGGAACCCACGAAGACGCACCGAAATGGAAAGATCGAAACAAATAAAGGAGTTTTCAAATGGGAACAGTAATAGAGAATAGCGAACACACCAAGCCGCAAGCGAAACGCCGGAAAGGGCGGCCAACAAAGCGGATCGAGTTCGAGGTCGCGTATCGACCAATGGACTCAGAAGAGGAAGAGAGTTATGACATTGCCATCCGCCGATTGATCTCTTCGATCGTTCGCAGGCGGATGGAAGAATAAAGGAGATTGATAATGAAAATTCATAATCAACCCAACATACAGCGGGCCGTCCCGCTTGTCCGCTGCTCAACCCTTCAGCAGGCGGATACATCCATAACGGACCAGCTCAAGAGCATCCGGGTTAAAGCAGCGGAGCTCGGGATTGAGTTGCTCCCGGCTCATGAGATGCCCGGCGTCTCCGGGAGCATCCAGGCTAATGTCGAGAGCGGCATCCAAGCGATTATCGATCGCAAAACGAACGGCGAACCCATTGATGCGATCATGGTCTTTGATCTGAGCCGACTCGGAAGATCGGGTTCGTACCATCTCGGCAAGATCATGACGATGATGCAGGACGCGGGGATTACCCTGATCGAATCGATTGACGATCTTGGCGATTCAGAGTTTGCGCCGATGTTCCATATGATCAAGGCGGAGACCAGTCATCGCCAAGCCAAGAGCAACGCGATGAACTCCGCGAGATGGTCGAGAACCTCGCTTGAGGAGGGAAGGCGGACATTCTGTACACGCGCCCCGTATGGAATCGATCGGAAGTATTTGAACTCGGCGGGTCAGCCTCTGTATTTTATGCGGGATCTTGGTCATCATGTCCGGGCCATGCTCGATCCGCAAACCGGCAATGAGCTCAAACGGTACGAGAAGAATGAGCGGTTCAAGAAAGACAAGCAAGACCGGGTCGTTCTGATCCCCGGCGATCCAAAGCGGCAGGCGATTGTCCGTCGAGTCTTTGAATCGTACTTTCTCGAACGAATCGGGACCTACAGCATCGCCAAGATGCTCAATGACGAGGGAACCCCCGCCCCGCGAGGCGGGCTCTGGAGTAGCGGCTGCATCCAAGCAATGCTCAGATGCCCAGCCTATCTTGGCTTTGGAATTGCCAGCTTCCGAGCCAACGGCGTCTACTGCAAACAGAATAAGGGCATACCCGAACCATTGAGGAAGAACTATGGCAAGAAGCTCAAACAGATCAGGCCCCGAGAAGATTGGTATCGAGTCGAATGCCCCGAACTCATCGAGTATCTGTCTCCTGATATTCGTCCGCTTGCTTTAGAACATCTCAACAAGTACCTCGATCGGTTCGAGCATGGGTATATTCCGAAATCAAAGCCGATCGATCCCAAGTACGGGGCGTCCGAGCGGAGTATGCAGTTCCCGCTGGCTGGAATCCTGAAGGAACGGACAACAGGATCCGAGATGCGCGGGAGCAGTTCAGCGAACAGGAAGTATGCGTACTACCGAATCTCTCGGAGCCATCTTTATCATTCATCAGCCAAGCAGCATATGAAGCGAGCCCTACCCGCCAAGCCGATCCATCGGGCGGTCCTCGAAGAGATCGAGCAACTCATCTGCAATGCGCCAAATCTTCGCCCGATGCTTCTCGATGAGATCCGGAGCCAGGATCGACTACGCGGCGGATCGCAAGACGAAGTTGAGCAACTCAAGAAGGAACTCCATGCGTTAGACCGCAAGGCAGGGTCGCTGCTTGATCAACTCGAAGGCGAGTTCGCCGATCAAGCGAAATTGAAACTTCAGAAGGCTAAAAAGCGCAAAAGAGAAATCACATCTCGCCTTGATGAGATCGATCAAGGCCCTCGCATGAATGAGTCAGAGATCGAGCAGATGGCGAACGGCATCATTGCGGACATGGCAGATTTGCTTGATTCGCTCGCCTCGACGCAGAACTCTGATATCCGACATGTCTTTGAGACGCTCATTGATGAAGCGGTCTGCGATCTGGAGAAACGGGAAGTCAGTTTCTCGCTTGCGATCCCCGCATCAATGTTGTCTCAGAGAGATGTTTGTCCCTCGGCTGGTTCTGGGTCCAAGTCTTGCTACCGGACAAACAAATGGGCTTCGATTCCGCTCCATGCTGTAACCATTGAACTCCCAGGGGCTTGCCATGCAGAATGCCAACGCCCATTCAAGCCAAAGGGATGCGACTGCTGTCGCCGCAAACGCAAGGCTGCCTGAGGACCTCGGCCAGTCGACGCAGGATCCTGACGAACTCCAAATCGCCCTCTTTGGCTCAACAGCCAGAGGGGGGCTTCAAAATTAAAATTATTTTTGACGACTACACCGTCTTCAAGATCGGAGAAACAAATGGCAAAGGAAAACGGGCTCACGAAGGCACAACGCACTCACCTGAAAACACTCGATACCTTGTTGGATTCGGATGTCCCAAGATCACACACAATCGTGGCGACTCTGATCGTTCAACACTGGAACGAGGAACACAACGCATTTCAGGGTCAACTCGTCATGAGAGCCGAGCGATGGCGTAGGCAGCACATCAAACTGAAACGACAATGGCGTAAGAGCGAGGATGGCATATTCAGCAACCTCATGCGAATCCTTGAACTCCCCGGCGATATAGCGCCGGGTGTTCGAGCACCGCAGAAGAGACTCACCAAACGGCTCACCCAACCATCCATTCTGCCCAAAGCACCAACCGGTATGATTACTGAGGAGGAGTCGGTTACTTTCTTGAAGATGCTCGATGCCGATGGGATTAGCGATGTGTTTAACCCTGGCAACTACATTCATGACAATACCGTGTTTCGGCCACCACTGATCTTGCTTGATGGCAAATCGATCTTCTTCGATGATGTATGGCCCATGTACCGCGACGGCACCATCGAACGGAGTTGGGACCCCGAAGATCGTTCACCGGAGATCGCGTTTGCTATTGACTATGTATTGTTGATCATTCAGAAAGAGAAGAAGTGGACATGGCCGATCGCTGATCGATACTTGGTTCGACTGCCTTGGGGACATCCATGGAAGGTAACTCATGCTGGAAGACCGGGGTGGAACGCGTCAATCCGAATCCTGAGTGATATCTGTTTGATCGAGAAACACCATGGACAGACATGGAGAATCTCCAAAGGGATGAAATTATTTGAACATGTGAACACTATCTGGAAAACGGTTGATTCGTAGTTCGTTCTAAGACTGACAATTCCCATGTCATACTTTGCCAATACGTTCAATATTTGTAAATCGAAATGGCTCAATCCTCTTCCATCATCATTCGGTCATGATTCTGACTCTGTTTGGCGTATGAATATGCGTTGTGTGCTCTGGATGCCATCGTTGGAGCCACGGAGCTAGGTAAAATGATGGATCAATGGGCAAGGAGGAATGCATGAATCGTAGGATTGTCAAGTTGTCGACCATTGGTTGTGCGGGGGTGATATTGAGTGGATGCGCAACCTACACCCCCGAGCCGCTGGATACGGATTCTCTTACGCATGAGCTTGTTGTACCAGACGAACCCGCGATTCAGGTATTGGTTAGTCAACTGGCAGATCCGGTGTTGTCTTCGGTGGTCATCGATCTTTCCGATGGGGTTAGCCCGGATGAGGCGGCGGTGCTCAGTGTGGTACTCAATCCATCGCTTCGGGCACAACGGGCATCGAGAGGCATCGCTACTGCCGAGGTGCTCAATGCCGGGTTGCTTCCTGATCCGGTGCTGTCAATCTCGGCGGATCTGCCTTCTGGAGGAGCGACCGGGGGGGCCAACACCGGAACGGGCATCGGGCTGGATTGGGCGATGAGTGATCTGATTGATCGTCAAGCGAGAATCGATGCAGCGGATCGAAGCAAAGAATCTATCGATCTTGGGATCCTCTGGGCGGAAACGCTCGTTTCGATCAATGCCAAGGGGCTTGTGTACGGGGTGGAGGCGGGGGAACGCTCGCTGTCTCTGCTTGATGATGAGATCAGACTGCTTGAGGAGAATGTTGATCGCGTGAAGGTGGCGCTCGACGCGGGGCAGATGACAGAGGTGGATATGGCTGCAGCACGGGCTTCGAGAGATGCCGCGAAGACCCAGCGGACGACGCTCAACGAGCAACTTGAGCGAGCTCGGATCGATCTCGCGACGCTGATGGGATTCCCGCCTGATGCGAATGTACGAGTCAAGGTTTCGCTCAACGATGAGCTTGATGAGCCCGCGGGGGCGTTGTCTGATCTCCTCAAAACAATGGAGTCCGATCGGCTTGATCTGCTTGCTTTGCGGCGTGGGTATGACAGTCAAGAGGCCAAGGTTCGGGCAGCGATCCTGCGTCAGTTCCCCCGGTTTTCAGTTGGCCCGAACCTCGCAAGAGATACGGGGAATCTGACGACAGTGGGGATAGGGATCGGGATCGAGCTGCCCATCTTCAATGCCAATCGTGGCGAGATTGCCATCGAACGGGCGACGCGGGCGTTGCTTGCTGCCGAGTATACAACACGGGTTCACGAAGCGCGGAGTGGGCTTGCTCAAGAACTCAATCGGCTCGTGTCTGCACAATCTCGGCTGACGACGCTGCACTCATCTGAACAGAGTCAGGCAAAGCTTGTTGAGACCTATCGCATCGGGCTCGAACAGGGGCATGTTGATGTGTTGAGCTATTACCAAGCGAGGCGAGATCTGATCGAGATTCGGATTGTCGAGGTGCAAACGGCTGCTCAGATCCACAACTCGCGTCTGCTCATCGAGGTGCTCTCGGGTGAACGCTGGCAGAGTGAAACAGGCGATGGAGAAGTCCAAGAAGGAGCGGAGTGAATATGAAACGATGGTTGACAGATATCATTGCGATCCTCCTTGTTGCGGGGGTGATTGGATGGGTTGGAATCCAGTACGGGCGACAATCGCTCGGTGGGCATGGTGGTCAATCGGAGCGTGCTTCGTCAGTTGGTGTACTCGTACGGACTGTGCCCGTCAAAGCCGGATCAATCCCGGTTGAGATCGTTGGGTTTGGGCAGGTGGGTCCGATCCCCGGGGCTGTGCATGTGTATAGCGTGCCTCTGGAATCGAAGGTTGAATCAATCTTGACATCTCCGGGGCAGCGAGTTGCCGAGGGCGAAGTGCTGATGCGCGTTTCGCCAAGCCCGGACACCGCGTTGGCGTTCGATCAAGCCAAGGCGGATGTTGCGTATGCAAACCGGGAATATGAGCTCGCCAACGAACGGCTGAAGATGAAACTCGCGACTGAATCGGAGTTGGTCCAAGCAGAAAATGCCAAGATCCGGGCGCAGGGTGTGCTTGATAATATGCGTGCACGAGGACTGACGGAGGCGACAGATATTCTCGCTCAGGAGGATGGGATTCTGACGAGTCTGCCGTGGTCACCGGGTTCCATCGTGCCCGCCGGTTCTTCGCTTGCTGATTTGGTACCGATCGGAATGCTTCAGGTCAAACTCTGGGTCGAGTCCGAGGATGTCGGCGATTTGGCCCCGGGCAATGATGTTGTGTTGGTTCCTGTTGAGCGTGGCAGCCACCTTAAACGCACAGGGGTGATCCGCACAGTTGCTCATCGAGTAGATCCATCAACACGATTGGTGAATGTGGCTGTAGATCTGACTGATGATGGTTTTTTGCTGGGCCAGTATATCAAGGGATCAATCCGAGAAGACTCGCCGAGCGGATGGATTGTGCCACGCAGTGCACTGGTCGCTAAACCAAACTCGATGGTGGTCTATCTTGCGAACGATGGCATGGCCACGGAGGTGGTGGTTCGATTGATTGCCCAGAGCGGCGATCTGGTGATCGTCGAGGGTGATGGTTTGAAATCGACAAGTCGGGTCGTTGTCGATGGAGCCGCGGGATTGAGCGATGGCACGAAAATCGAGGTAAAGCAATGAATGTCACGGCATGGGCTCAGAGGCATCATCGCTCGATCCTTTTCTTTCTCATCGCACTCGGGCTTGGCGGTGCGATGAGCATCCGGCAGATGCCTGTTGGACTCTTTCCGCCGACCACATTCCCTCGTGTTGTCGTTTCGATTGAATCGGGTGATCGCCCGGCATCGCGCATGGAAATCGAGGTCACAGTTCCGGTCGAGGAAGCGTTGCGAGCGGTCCCGGGGCTCAAGCGTATTCGATCGACGACCTCTCGCGGGGCGGCGGAGGTCTCTGTTGACTTTGCATGGGGCGAGGACATGATCGCCGCGATGCTCCAGGTGGAATCCGCGGTGAGTCGGCTCGGTGGTTTACTTCCGCCGGGAACATCGTTCGAGGTTCGCCGGATGGACCCGACGGTGTTCCCGGTGATTGCGTATTCGTTGGTCAGTGATACCGAATCGCTTGTCGATCTCCGCGATATGGCGCTCTATCAGATCCGCCCGTCGCTCTCAAGTATTGACGGGGTCGCCAACATCGCGGTTCTTGGCGGGCAGACCGCGGAGTATCAGGTATTGGTTGATCCAGCCCGGATTGATGCGCTGGGGTTGACGATGAACGATGTCGCTCAGGCATTGAGCGGCTCCAATGTGGTTCAGGCGGTTGGGCGTGTTGAAGACTTGCATCGGCTCTATCTCGTGCTCTCCGATACCCAGTTTCAGAGCTTCGATGAGATCGAGCAAACCATCATCCGGAAGGATCTGGGCGGTTTAGTCCGTCTTGAAGACATCGCCGAAGTCGTGAAAGGGACCAAGCCGCAATGGACGCGCGTCACCGCCGACGGGCATGACGCGGTGCTCTTTCAGGTCTATCAGCAGCCCGGCGGGAACACGGTGCAGATCGCACACCAAGCAGATGCCCAGCTTGCCGAGTTGGAATCATCGCTCCCGAACGATGTGCGGATATCAAAGTGGTATGACCAGAGCGAGTTGATCGTAGCCTCGGCGATGAGCGTGCGTGACGCGATCATCATCGGCATCATCCTGGCGGTGGTTGTTCTCCTGCTGTTCCTGCGGAATCTACGAATCACGCTGATCGCCGTTGTGAGCGTTCCGCTGGTGCTCGCCGTAGTGGTTCTCTTGCTGCATTCGCGTAGTTTGGGCTTCAACATCATGACGCTCGGCGGGATGGCCGCTGCGGTGGCGTTGGTGATTGATGACTCGGTGGTCATGATTGAGCACATTATCCGTAAGTTCCATGTTGAACAGGGCACGGTTCGCGAGCGTGTGCTGATCGCTGCGACAGAGTTCACACGCCCATTGGCTGGATCGAGTGCTGCGACGCTGATTGTATTTGCTCCGCTCGCTTTTCTTTCCGGGGTCACCGGCGCGTTCTTCGGTGCGCTCTCGATCACAATGGCGACTTGTCTGCTGGTTTCATTCTTTATCGCGTGGATCGCGGTCCCGATTCTTGCGATGCATGTTTTGCACATTGATGATGCGGAGGAACCTCATGATGGCGCAACGCTTCTCTCTGCGATATATGAACGATTGATCCGTTTCCTCGGCTACCTGAGATGGGGCGTTTCGGTGCTGATTCTTGGTGTTCTTGCGATGGGGTATGTCGCTTCTAAACAGGTTGGGCAGGGGTTTATGCCCGCGATGGATGAGGGTGGATTCATCCTTGACTATGTTGCAAACCCGGGCACTTCGCTCGATGATACCGACCAGATGGTGCGATCAGTTGAGGATATTCTCCAATCAATCCCAGAGGTTGATACTTATTCAAGGAGAACGGGTATCCAGCTTGGTGGTGGGCTCACTGAGGCCAATGAGGGCGATTTCTTTATCAAACTCACACCCCAACCCCGCCGCCATGTCGAAGCGATCATGGACGATATACGCGATCGGGTTCATCAACGCGTCCCAGGCCTTGAGATCGAGATGCCCCAGTTGATGGAGGATCTCATCGGGGATCTCACCGCGGTGCCTCAACCCATCGAGATTAAGATTTTCTCTGATGATGAAGCCAAGCTGAGTGCGATCGCCCAAGCTGTTGCAACCGCGATTGAGCAGGATGTCCCCGGAGTGGTGGATGTCAAGGCCGGCGTGGTGCTCGCGGGTGATGCCTTGGTGATTCGTGTTGATCGTGATCTTGCCGCCCTTGAAGGGCTCAGCGTCGATGCGATCACCGCCCAGCTCGATGCCTATATTGGCGGAACGACACCGACACAGGTTCAGGTTGGCCCGAAGATGGTGGACATCCGCGTGTGGACACCCGAGAAACTTCGTGACCAAGCCACCGCTATTGAATCGTTGAGGATCCGCGCACCCAGCGGGGCCTTGGTGCCCATGAGTCGGATTGCCAAGATTGATACAGTGAGCGGGCAGCCCCAGATCACGCGTGAGGATCTCAAGAGGATGATTGCGGTGACCGGGCGAATCAGCGGGCGAGATATGGGCTCGACCGTACAGGATGTGATCAAACGGCTGAGTCAGTCCGACGGGCTCATTCCCGATCAGATGACATGGCGTCTCGGTGGGTTGTACGAACAACAGCGCATCGCGATGAAAGCATTGGTTGCCGTCTTCATCGCGGCCATCGCGTTGGTCTACACACTGCTGCTCTTCTTGTATGAGGACTTCCGTGTTGCATTCTTGATGATGCTTACCGTTGGTTCCGCGGCTGCGATCTCATTGATCGGGCTCTGGGTCACAGGAACCGAACTCAACATCACCGCGATGATGGGATTGACCATGATCGTGGGGATCGTCACCGAAGTGCTGATCTTCTATTACTCCGAGTACAACGGTCTCGGTCTCGACATGCCCATGCTGGACCGATTGATCTTGGCCGGGCGAAACAGGGCACGCCCGATCGCGATGACCACACTGGCGGCAATCCTTGCAATGATGCCCCTAGCGCTCGGGCTCGGCGAAGGGGCGGCGATGCTCAAGCCGATGGCGATCGCGATTGTGTCCGGGCTCCTCGCACAGTTCCCACTTGTGATTATTGTTTTTCCGGTATTACTCATGATTGGTGCCCGCAAAGAGATCGTGAAAGAATGATCCAGAATATGCTTTGATCATGATTCATCGTCTTTTTCGCAATGGTACCGATCGCCCCAAGCTCCCGCGGGTCGTCTGGGCAGCGGCGTGGGTGAGTTTCTTCGCGGACTTCTCAACCGAAATGTTCTATGGGGTGCTCCCCGCGTTCTATCTTCACACGCTCTCGATGAGCGTGATCTCGCTGGGCATCATCGAAGGGATCGCCGAGTCGATTGTCGCCGTGACCAAACTCTGGAGCGGGTCGCTCTCAGATCGGACCGGGCATCGCCCCCTATGGATGGGCGTTGGCTACGGCATCAGCGGGCTGGCCAAACCATTGATGGCGTTTGTCTCCGGCGGAGTGTTGATCGGCGCACTCCGCGCGACGGATCGCTTCGGCAAGGGTATCCGCGGGGCACCCCGTGATTCGTTGGTTTCTCAGGCTGTCACCGATGACCAGCGAGGTAGGGCCTTTGGGATTCAACGCGCTCTCGATCACACAGGCGCATTGGTCGGTGGCTTGGTCGCGGCGGGCTTGCTCGCCTCTGGGCTCGTCGTTTCTCGGCAGTTGTTTCTGTTTTCAGCGATCCCCGGCGCAGCGGCGGTGCTCGTCATCATTTTCTTTGTTCGTGAGCCACGGAGAACAGCCAAAGTTGAAACGATAAAACCAAAGCGGTATTCACTCTTCGACGCCTGGCGCTCAGCAACTCCCCAACTCAAACGATACCTCCTCCCCGCATCAGTCTTCGCCATCGGCAACGCCAGCGACATGCTCCTCCTCGCCATCGCCTACGAACGATTCATCGCCAGCGGCTACTCTGAACCAGTCTCGCTCGGGTTCTTGCCGATGCTCTGGGCATTGCTCCATGTCGTCAAATCCATCGGCTCATCATGGGCGGGTGCCAACAGCGATCGGCTTGGGCATCTCGTCATGCTCCGGCTCGGTTGGTTGGTCTACGCCGTGGCCTATGGCATCGCCGCGTGGCTCGCCTTCGGTGGCCCGGCATGGTTGGCGTGGGGGATGTTTGCGTTGTATGGGATCTATACGATTCTCAGCGAAGCCCCCGAAAAAGCATTGATCTCCGACATGACACCCGTCGCTAACACGCGGGGGAGTGCGTATGGCTTGGTTCACTTTATCTCAGGCATCGGCACCCTCCCGGCGACACTCTTGGCAGCGGGACTGTGGTTCAAGTTCGGCCCCGGCTACGCCTTCGCGGCAGATGCCGGGATCGCAGTTGTTGGGGCAGCGATGCTCAGTCGAGTTCGGATGACGGGTTCGACACTCGCGAGCGGAACCGATCAGTAATGACATAGAGCACTGGCAACAGGTTCAGGGTCATCAGTGTGCCGGCGGTGAGTCCGCCGAAGAGGATGATGCCGAGTGGTTGCACGAGTTGTGGGCTGCGCCCGAGCCCGATGGCGGCGTGGATCAGTGCGAGCAGTGTGGTCAGGTGTGCTCTGGGCAAGCCATGCAGAATCAGAGCGAACTAGTACAGATGTAGTTTCTCATTCATTTCAAGTCTCCTGTCAAAATGCCGATGGTGATGTGATCAGTATCGACAAAAAACGGTTTTCAGAGTCAAGATGTAACGCCAAATGCAACCCGGTCGTTTCACACATGCGTTGGACGACAGACAAGCCCAGCCCAACATGCATCCGATCGCTCCTCGCCTCGTCTTTTCGCCAGAATGGCTTGGTTATGTGCTCAAGATCATCTATACTCAGATCAACCGGACCATTCTCGATGAGGAGTGTTATATTCTCGCCATTCATTTGGGACGAAACTTTGATAGTCCCGCCCGATGGTGTGTGGGATACAGCGTTCTCGATTAGATTGCCTAGGATGAGCTTGACAGCCTCTGGTGACGCTGTCAAAGCGGCGTCGGATGCGATGGCGGTTTCGAGCGAGAGCCGGTTCGTTTCGATTACATCGCGCATTTTGGCGAAGATTTGATCGAGGATGGGTCGAATCAATATCGATTCGTCAGAGAGATTGTTTGCATTGCGAGCACGGATCATGTTCAAGAGTGACTCAATCATTCGTTGCATCTCCTGGCCGATTTCGTGGGCTTCGCGGATGGCCTTCATGGGGCGGTCGCCCTCGGGCCAACGCTGCGCAACCTCGGTGAGTGATTGCAACTCGGCGAGGGGTGTTCGCAATTCGTGCGATGCCGCATCGGTGAAAAGCCGTTCCCAATGGAGCACCGAGCGGATCCGGTCCATCATCCGATTCATCTCGGCATAGATCGGCTGGAGTTCATCCGGGCACCGCTTTGGAGTTTCAATCACATTGAGCGATTGGGCATTTGTTGTACTCAAAGATTCTCCGAGCTGTGTCAATGGTGCAAGCACCGATCGAATCCCAATCCACAGCACCATGCAGATTGTCCCGATCACCGCCAACCCTACCCCGATCATGGCTGTTGTGAGCACCGCCAATGCCCGCTCAATTGGCTCGGATGAGGATGCAATCGTGAGCACAAGTTGGGGCGGATGCATAAGATCCGGCGATGCTTCTTCATCTTCATGGTCCACCTGAGGTACGATGACGCGTGATAACGCTCTCCAATCCTGATCCTCGGGCTGTTCCATCTCATAGAAGTGGGCCGAACCGGTTTCAGGGATTGGTTTCGATGTCCAAGGCGAAAGCGTCTGGCCATCGAGGATGGAGGATTGTTTAAGGATATGCCCATCAACATCCTCGATGCTAAACACAATATCCTTTACAATCTCGCTGAAATCAATGTCACTCTCAAAGTCGACATCGCCATCCTCGAAGGTGACAAGCAGAGCGATTGACTGGGCTCTGGATTCAAGAAACAGATTTTGCTGGTGGTCTAAACTTCGGCGGACCAACAGGTGGAGCCCAAAGCCCCCGACAATGAGCACCACGACGGTTCCTAGCACAAGGACGAAGAGCAGCCGATTGCGGATGGAGTTCATGGTGTCTCTCCTTCACTAGGTTGCTCTTGCTTATCAATGTGTAATGATGCTGATTCTGGGTCGAACATGTATCCCACCCCCCGGCGTGTGACGATCGTGCCTTTGAGCCCGTGTGGTACCAGCCGGCGCCTGAGCGAGGCAATCGCAGAATCCACCGCATTGCTCCAGACGCTGCCCGATTCGTCATAGATATGCTCTTCGATTTCTGTCCTGGGCACGGCTCGCCCAGACTCGATCGCAAGATATTCAAGCAACGAGTATTCACGCGGAGGCAGTGCGACATCCTCGCCATCGATGAACACTTGTTTGGCATGGAGATCAATCGTGAGTTTACCGAAGCTGAGTTTGTTTACTTTTCGTCCATGCGATCTTCGGGTGAGCGTTTCGATTCGGGCGAGGAGTTCATCGAATGAGAACGGTTTGATGAGATAGTCATCCGCACCCGCCCGGAGCCCCTCTACCCGCTGCTCAACACGATCGCGGGCGCTGAGAATCAACACATGCGTGTCGATTCCCTTCTTGCGAAGTGTGCGGAGCACCGTGAGCCCATCGACCACTGGAAGCATAAGGTCGAGCACAATCAGATCGTATTGGGTCGTCTGCGCATGGATCAATCCCTCACGCCCATCGCCGACGGCATCGACAGCATACCCCCCTTGCCTTAATCCATCGCAAAGGCTCTCACGCAATCTTCTGGAATCTTCAACAATGAGTATCCGCATATGTGATTCTATACAACTCAAGGATACAGCCCGGTGGCAAGAACACACACCGGGCCGTATAGAGGGGTTTGGTTACTGATGTTGCTGAGCGAGCGGTTTAGTCATCGTCATCTTCCTCGTTCTCATCGTGATCACCATGCTCATGCTGATCGCCTTCATCATCGTCGAGTTCATCGTCGTCGTCATCATTGCCGCCATGGGCGTTGCCTTCTTCATCCTCTTGCTGAGGAACGAGCCGGTCCTCAATGTCACCGGATGCGAACGCACCGACTTCGATGACTTTGCCATCAACCATGACATCCATCTCGTAATAGAACAACTGCACCGCTTCGGCGGCCTCAATCGTTGCACCCGGATAATCCTTCATGATCTCGTCGCGGATGGCTTTGGGGAGACGATGAATCTCAACCGCAGATTCCATCTCCATGATCTCGCCATGATCGGTGAAAGTCATACTCGCGGTATGGCCCTTGTGGGCGTACTCAATTTCATACTTGGTCACTTCTTCATCGATGATCCGCTCAACAAGTGTGGGCTTGGCATCATCCGTGTGATCTTCGAAGCTATCCCGGACTGAGCGTGGGGCATCTCCAAACGCAATCTCAAAGACCTGTTCACCGTCGTCGGCTTCGTCATCAGCTTCGTCTGAGTCGCCGTCATCATCCTCATCGGCGTGCTCATCTTCGTCCTCATGATCTGTGCCAAGGAAGGTGCCGTCGTTGGCAACCTCGAACTCAAAATCATGCCCGCCTTTCTCAACTTCGACATCGTAAACGACCTCACCGTCTTCATCGGATTTTTCGATCTGCTCGATCTTTCCACCCATGGCGTGCTCCATGATGGTCTTGCGGACGGCACCGGGAACCTGCGAGAGCGAGACAACCTCGTCTTCTTGCCCAGTTTCATTGCCATTCACCTCACTCATCAATGCGCCCATCCCTACAGCCGAGCCACCGATGGCGACGAGTGCCATTGTATAGAACCCTCTGAAAATCAGTTTATCCTTCTTCATGACGAATCCTTTCCCCCGGCAGCCCGGGTCCATCGCCAACACCACGCCAGCGAACTGATAGGTAATACGAACGATTCCTCGTAAAGACATGATGGATTTGTGACGACCACGCGCATTCTGTTGAGTGATAGGTAATTTGATAGCATCCGCGTCATCGGCGGATTGCTCTCATGTATTTTTTCTTGGAAGGAAGCAGTGGTTTACAAAGATCACTTCGTTCCAGGCTGCAAGGTGGTAGAAGAGGTTTCGGATCAGTATTGGTCGAATCAATCCTTCGGAGTCCATCGTTTTCTCGATCAAAATACTGAGTTTGGTCTCAGGACTCCTTCAACGATCTGTCCCATTTCTGTCCCACTTTTGCAGTCACGAACAGGAATAAATCGGAATACGCCAGAATCAACCAAGTCGCACAAGCCCCGTGAACGCAAGGGCTAAGCAGAATATTCAGCGATTCTGGTTCATTCGGAATGAAAGCGATTTAGAATCCCCCTCTCTCCGTTGAATAAGCCCTTGCGTTTGCAAGGGCTTATTTTGTAGTTGAATGCTATTGATGTTTTTATCCGACAGCGGCTTCTTTGACCGCCTGAGCAACGGCTTTGTGGGCTGCGTGATCGAGTGGCGAGGGGATCAACTCGCCTTCGGGGGCAGCGTCGGCGATGGCATGGGCAGCGGCCAGGAGCATCGAATCATTGAACTTGGTCGCGCCCGCGTCGAGCACGCCTCGGAAGAGTCCGGGGAAGGCGAGAACATTGTTGATGTTGCGCCCGTCAGCAGCGAACCGTGCGCCTTGCTCGAGGGCCAATGCTGGTTCGATTTCGGGGTCCGGGTTCGAGAGCGCGAAGATGATCTGCCCTTCGCGGACCATCTCGGGTTTGATGAGTCCTTTGACGCCTGTGGTGGAGATGATGACATCGGCGTTCTTCATGACAAAGTCGAGATCGGCGGGGATGCCTCCGGTGCCTTTGAGTCTTGCCTGGGCATCTTTCGAGAGATCTGCCCCAAGGATTTCGTGCACGCCGAAGCGCATCAGGAGTTGGGCGATACCGAGCCCGGCAGCTCCGAGCCCGATCTGCCCGATGACACATTCTTCGAGGTTGACCCCGGTGATTCTTGCTGCGTTGATGAGTGCCGCGATGACAACGACAGCGGTGCCGTGCTGATCGTCATGGAGCACGGGCAGGTCAAGACTCGCGCGGAGTCGGTTTTCAACCTCGAAGCATTCGGGGGCAGCGATGTCTTCGAGTTGGATCGCGCCGAACGACGGGGCGATGGCTTCGACAGCCTTGACAATTTCGTCAGCGTTCTTTGTTTCGAGCAGGATCGGGATTCCTGAGACATCGGCGAAGATCTGGAAGAGGGCCGCCTTGCCTTCCATCACGGGCATCCCGGCGACTGCGCCGATGTCGCCGAGCCCGAGGACGGCGGTGCCGTTGGTCACGATGGCGACCGTGTTGCCAAGTGTAGTGTATTTTCGAGCCAGCGACGGATCTTTTTCGATCGCGAGACACACATGGGCGACGCCAGGGGTGTAGACATCGCGCAAGACCTGCAAGCTATCAATCGAGGAACGCGAGTGGACCTCGATCTTGCCTCCTTCGTGTCGGCGCATCACCCGGTCGGACTTGCCGATCACCGTGGAGATGGGGAGTTTGTCAATCTCGCAGCAAAGGTCCTCGATCTGGTCTTCATCGACCTCGATCGAGAGTTCCCACTTGGTGCGGTTCTGTTTTCGCCCGAGCGATTGAAGCCCCTGGACCGGGATGCCGGCATCGCCGACGACAGCGAGGACTTTGGAGAGATTCCCGGGAGCGTGGACGACTTCGAGAAGCAGAATATGCGTGGTCTTCATGGAGATGTTCCTTTGTCGATGTGTATCGGCGATTGTTGGAACATGTCGGTATTTTATTGGTTGATCGAGCGTGTCCCGAGAAGTGGGGGGGAAGAGGCGGGGGGCTCAGGTGTGATCTTCGACAACCAGAGGCACGATCTGTTGGGCGAGCACATCGACGAGCCCTAAATCGGTGAGTTTGAGCGTGGGAATCACCGGCAAGGGCAAGAAACTCAGAGGCATAAACGGGTCCTCGATCGGGCATCCGATGGCTTGGACCGCTTCGAGCAATGCGTCTTGTTCGGCGATGACCGTCATCGCGTCGGCGTCGGAGATCAATCCGGCGATGGGCAAGGGAAGCAGGCTCAGGACCTTGCCGTGTTGCACGACGCACTGCCCGCCACCGGCTTGTTCGAGTGCCTTGGCTGCGATTTCCATGTCGGTATCATTCGTGCCGACCGTCGCGAGGTTGTGGGCATCGTGCCCGACGGTGCTCGCCAGTGCGCCATCCTTGAACCCAAACCCGGCGACGAATCCGAGGCCGATGTTTGAGCTTGTGCCATGACGCGCGATCACCGCGAGTTTGAGCAGATCACGCGATGGGTCGGCGGCGAAGAACCCGTCCTCGATCTTTGGTTCCATGTGAGCCTCGCCGGTGACGAGCGTGTGCGGGTCGGCTTCGATGACACGGATGAGCGCAGCATCGCTCGGGGCGTTGATTTGGAATGATGTCGAATCGAACCCGCCCGGGAGCGTGACCGAGTGTCGGCTGATCGAATCGTCGGGGCTCTTGGCACCATCGAGCTGCCCTTTGAGCATCTCGCCGTCTTGGGCGATGCGATCGCCGCGCCAGTAGACGCTTGCTGGGCGGATATTATCGAGATCATCGAAGACGATCAAATCCGCCTGACGCCCCGGCGCGATCGCGCCCAGATCAGGCAGGCGATAGTGCTCGGCGACATGCAGCGAACCCATCGCCAAAGCCGTCGCCGGGTCGAGACCGAGTGAGATCGCCTTGCGCACGGCGTGGTCGATATGCCCCTCGCGGAGCAGATCGCCGGGGTGGCGGTCGTCGGTGCAGAAGCAGAACCGCGAAGCGTTGGCCGAGTTCACCGCGGGGAGCAGGGCCTCGATGTTTCGCGCTGCGCTGCCTTCGCGGAGGAAGACCCGAAGCCCGTGTTTGATTTTTTCGATCGCTTCGTCGGCGGTTGTGCATTCATGATCGGAACTGATCCCCGAAGCGACATACGCGCACAGCGCCGGGCCAACGAGCCCGGGGCAGTGCCCATCGACGATCGCACGATCGAGCCCGAGTTTGATCTTCGCGTGGACATCAGGATCGCCCATGAACACACCAGGGAAGTTCATCATCTCGGCGAGGGCGACGACGCGGTCATCGTCGAAGAGCGGGGCGAGGTCTGCGGCGCCGAGTTGAGCGCCGCTGGTTTCAAAGCGCGAGGAGGGCACGCATGACGAGGCGGCAAACGAGATATTCATCGGCAGCCCAGCACTCGCGTCCATCAAAAGCCTGATCCCCGCGATGCCGAGCACATTGGCGATCTCGTGTGGATCGAAGACGACGCCGGTGGTGCCGTGGGGGGCAGCGATGCGGACGAACTCTTTGGGCATCATCATGGTGGATTCGACATGCATGTGCGCGTCGATGAGCCCGGGGGCAAGGTAGCGGCCTTCAAGATCGATGGTTTGTTTGGCATCGCTCGGGTGCGATCCCACCGCGGCGATCCGCCCTCCAAAGACCGAAACGCAGGCGGGCTCGATAGTTCTGGTGAAGACATTGACGACCTTGGCGTTGATAAAAACAACATCGGCGGGTTCGTCGCCTCGGGCGACAGCCATGAGTTGGGGCGAGGTTCTTTCGATCAGGGTTGGGGTCATCAATGGTGCTCCAGCAGCGGTTTTCAATGGATATATAATAGATACCCAGATAGATTCCTATCGGCGTTATCGGGGTTCGTTGCGCACCCCAATGGGAGTGGAGACCCAACCCACGCTCAAAGATATCCCGTGAGTGGGTCGATCGTGCAATAATTGGCGATTCGGGTTCGTTTGATTCCCGAACAGGTAGGCCTAGACTCTGCATCTTCAATGAACCACACGCTCAAACATTCTGTCTTCGCTTGGGCCCTGATCGCGGCCCAGTTGCTCGTGGTCGGGTTGAGCCAAGGGCGGATGGTTGTGTGCCACAAGGCCAACGGATCGTCTCATATCGAACTCGTTGGGGATACTGCTGCCGATCACATGCTCGATGAGCAGCTTGTTTCGAGCTCGTTCCAAGGCGTCGTGAGCAGATGCTCCGACGGGGCCTGTGTCGATGAGATGCTCCCGTTGGGGTTGACCATTACCCGCTCGCGGGTGATCGAACTCGGACACGCCCTGGGCGTTGTCCCGAATGCACCGCCGATGGGCGTGGTTTGGTCCATGCCAGAAGTTCTGGTAGTATCATCGCCTCTGATGAGCGATGAGGCCGAAGTGCTCGCACTGATCGACCAACGGGTGCGTCTGCGCACGGCCGTTCTGAATCTCTAAATCTTGAACAATGCCGAACCAGTCGCTATCGCATGTTTGCGGTGGTTTTTCTGACGATGGACTTCTCAAGGACACAAAGATGAAACCGAATATATTGATATTTTCTGGCATCGGCCTCGCGCTGATCTCCGGATGTGCTGGCCCACTGGACCAGCGATGGGATGAGCCGACTTACCGCGCCATCCAGTCCCGATACACCGAGCACGACAAAGAGATCGCCGGGCTCGATGGGCAGGAACACCCCTACCCGTCGTTCGGGCTCGACACACTCGATGTGCTGAGTGTTGAAGACGCGATCCGCATCGCGATCGAGCACAGCCCCGAGCTCCGGTCGGCGGGGTATCGTGTCGATGCCGCTTCGGGGCGTGTGCTCCAGGCGGGGCTGTATCCCAACCCGACCTTTAGCTTCGGCGGCGAATCCCTCGGCGCAAACGCGGGCAACGCGGGTGAAACCAACTATATCTTCGAGCAAGAAATCGTGCTCGGGGGCAAACTTGAAAAGGCCCGAGCGGTCGCCGAGTCTGATCGGCTCGCCGCCCGTGCTGAGTTTGTGGCTCAGGAGTTTTCGGTCGCCTCGCGCGTCTCGCAGGCGTACTACGCCAGTGTCTCGGCCAACGAGCGGCTCGCCAAACGCGAAGAACTCTCGGCTCTCGCATCACAACTGCTCGAAGCGGCATCTTCACGGGTAGAAGCGGGTTCGGCATCGCTGCCCGATCAGCTCCGCGCCGAGGTGGTTTTCGAGCAAGCCCAGATCGAACTCGACGCGGCGCGCTTTGACGCCAAGGCGGCGATGCAATCGCTCAGCTCGGCGATCGGGATCGAAGGCGAGATCGAGCTGCCTCTGATCTCTTCGGTCAATCAACTCCCCGAGTTGCCATCACACGAAGATCTCCTGGCAGCAACGCTCGACGCCAATAGCCGAATCTCGCTCGCCCGCATCGCGATCATCCGAGCCAAGCAGGCCCACAGGCTTGCCCAGTCGCAGTCAACCCCAAACATCGTGCTCTCGGTTGGGCCTCGCTATTCAGATATTGATAGCGAATCGACCGTTGACGCCGGGGTGAGTTTCCGGATCCCGCTCTTTGATCGCAATCAAGGCGAGATCAAGGCAACCCTCGCAGAACGGCTCTCGGCATCGTCGCAGCTCCGTGCGGTGCAGCTCGATCTGCTCGCCGAGGTCTCCCAGGCATGGTCGGCGTATCAGTCGGCATATGCCGCAGCGGGGCGGTATCAGAACCAGCTCTTGCCCAAGGCAGAGAAAACACTCGATATGACCCGCCAGATGTATCAGAGCCAGAAGACCAACTATCTTCGCTTGCTCGATGCCCAGCAGGTCGTGGTCGAATCTCGTATCGCGTATGTCAATACCCTGCAACGGCTCCACGAGGCAGCGTCGTTGCTCAATGAACTCTCACAAACAAACGCTCCTTGGCGCAATCCTCGTGATGAGGATCAGCCCCAGGCGGAGGTGAACCAATGAATATCCAAAGAATCTTATTACTCGCAGTGCTGACCCCTTCCATGATCGCCCTCTCAGGGTGCAGTGGCGAATCGTCCAAGGGTGGCGATCGTCAGGAAGAAGCCGGCGGACACGATGATCATGGTGAAGAGGCCGGCGGGCATGACGATCATGGCGAAGAGGGCGGCGGAGAAGGCGGCGGAGAAGAGCACGGCGAGGAGGTCGTCAAACTCACCAATGCCCAGCTCAATCGCGCAGGGGTGGTCATCGAGCCGCTCGCTGGAGGCGAGATCGCGACGCACATCATGCTCCCGGGCGAAGTTGGGCTCAATCGGGACCGTGTCTTGCATGTCACGCCTCGCGTGCCGGGGATTGTCGCTTCGGTGAATGGATACCTCGGGCGCAGTGTCAAAGAAGGCGAACTGCTCGCGGTGCTCGAGAGCCCCGAGCTCGGCGAAGCCAAGATCACCTATCTCCAGGAGATCCAAGGGAAAATAATCGCCGACGCCGAGCTCTCGCGTCAAGAGACGATCTCACAGAACACCGCGAAGCTTCTCGAAGTGCTCCGCGAGGATCCAACTCCCGACGAGCTGCGTGAGCAGGTCGGTGATCTCCGCATCGGTGCAAATAAAGGGCGTCTGCTCTCGACCTATGCCCAGATGAAAGCCGGAGCCGCCAACTACGCCCGCGAGCAAGCGCTCAACGCCAAGGGGCTCTCGACCCAGGCCGACCTGCTTGCTTCGCAAGAGATGTTCAACAGCGCCCAGGCCCAGTACATGGCCGCCTTCGAAGATGTTGATTTCTCCTTCCGCCTGCGTCTCCAAGAAGCACGCCAGCAAGCGATGATCGCCTCATCGGGCGTCGATAACGCCCAGCGTCGGCTCCACCTGCTCGGGCTCTCCGAGCAGCAGGTCGCCGAGGTGGCGTCCGAGCCTGATACCAAGGTCGCCCGGTACGAACTTAACGCCCCGATGAGCGGGCGGATCGTTGCCAAGCACATCACCCCGGGCGAGAAGGTCAACACTGAGGCCGCGGTGTACACCATCGCAGACCTAAGCACCGTTTGGCTCAATATCTCGATTTATGCCCAGTATTCTGGCGTCATCGAGGAAGGGCAGCATGTCATTGTGCATGTCGGTGATCGCACCGCTTCGGGTGTGGTCGACTACATCAGCGCCGTCGTTTCAGAATCAACCCGGACAGTCTCGGCCCGTGTGATTATTGACAACGCGGACCATTCATGGAAGCCCGGCGAGTTCGTCACCGCGCGTGTTGAAACCGACAAGGCCCACGCCGATCGGGTCGTCCCGCTCGATGCGATCCAGAGTCTTGAAGGCAACACCGTTGTGTTTATTCAAGATGACGACGGCATCGAACCCGTTCAGGTGACACTCGGACGCAGGAGCGATACCCATGTCGAGTTGCTCGGCAATGACATCGCCATCGGCACCCCAATCGTTGCAAAGAACAGTTTTCTCATGAAGGCGGAACTCGGTAAGGGTTCAGCAGAACACGACCACTAAAAGGAGGATGACATGCTCGAAAAAATTATTGAGTTCTCGATCCGCCAAAGTACGGTCGTACTCTTGGCCACCATCGCACTGCTGGGAATCGGCTTGTACAGCTTTACAAAGCTGCCCATCGATGCGGTTCCCGACATTACCAATGTTCAGGTGCAGATCAACACCAATGTGTCTGCACTCTCACCCGTCGAAATCGAACAACAGATCACCTTCCCCATCGAATGGTCGATGGGCGGGCTTCCCAATGTAGAACAGATCCGCTCGATCTCTCGCTACGGGCTCTCGCAGGTGACGGTTGTCTTTGAAGATGGCACCGATATCTTCTGGGCACGACAACTTGTCGGCGAACGGCTCACCGAAGCCCGGGGCTCATTGCCTTCGGGGCTCGCAGAGCCTCAGATGGGACCGATCTCGACAGGGCTCGGCGAAATCTACATGTGGTCGGTCGAAGCCGTCGGCCCACGCGCCGATGGGACCGAATATACCCAGCAAGACCTGCGAACAGTCCAAGACTGGATCATCCGCCCTCAGCTTCGCACAGTCAAAGGCGTCACCGAGGTCAACTCCATCGGCGGGTACGAACAGCAGTTCCATATCAATCCGGACACCGCCAAACTCATGGCCTACGGACTCACCCTCCGTGACATGATGCAGGCGATCGGCGAGAACAACGCCAACGCTGGTGGCGGGTACATCGAACACGCCGGCGAGGCCTACCTTGTTCGTGCCACCGGGCTGATTGGTGATGTTGAAGACATCAAAAACATCAAGGTCAAGAGTGTTGACGGCGTTCCGGTCTTCATCCGGGATGTCGCCGAGGTTATCATCGGCAAGGAACTCCGCACCGGTGCGGGTACACACAACGGCGAAGAGGTTGTTGTCGGCACCGCGATGATGCTCCTCGGGGCCAACAGCCGAACCGTTTCTGAGGGCGTGCACGCCCGGATGGAAGAGATCGGCAAAACACTCCCCGAGAATATCAAGGTCAAAACGCTCTATAACCGGACTTATCTGGTTGATGCGACCCTTCACACCATCGAGAAGAACCTCGTCGAAGGCGCGATCTTCGTGGTCGTGATTTTGTTATTGCTCTTGGGGAATCTTCGCGCAGCGATTATTGTTGCCTGTGCGATCCCCCTCTCGATGCTCTTTGCCGTCACGGGCATGGTCGAGAACAAGGTCAGCGCGAACCTGCTGAGTCTGGGGGCGGTCGATTTCGGCATTATCATTGACGGGGCCGTGGTGTTCGTCGAGAACATCATCCGAAGGGCATCCGAAGAGCAAGAGGAGAAGGGGCGAAAGCTCACCAACGAAGAACGCCTCTCGGTGATCACTGCTGCGGGTAAGCAGGTCGCCAAGCCTACGCTCTTTGGCATCCTCATCATCATGATCGTGTACCTCCCGATCCTTACACTCACCGGCGTCGAAGGCAAAATGTTCAAGCCCATGTCTCTGGTGGTTATCATGGCCCTCACCGGCGCGTTGATCCTGACCTTCACTTTCATCCCCGCTGCCTGTGCGATATTCCTTCGTGGGAAGTTTTCTGAAAAGGAAAGCTTCATCATCCGGTGGATCAAGGGGCTCTACCAGCCGGGGTTGTATCTCGCCATCCGCATGCGATGGGTCACCGTCGCGATCGCTTCGGTGGTCTTAGGGCTCTCCGCCATCGTCGCCTCAGGACTTGGTAGCGAGTTTGTCCCTCAACTCGGCGAGGGTGCGTTGGCTGTCCAGCCAGCCCGTATCCCGAGTATCGGGATCACCACAAGTATCGACATGCAGAAGGACACTGAGAAAGCACTGATGGCGGAGTTCCCTGACGAGATCGAGAGCATCTTTGCGCGGACAGGCACCGCCGAGGTCGCGACCGATCCGATGGGCCCCAACTTCAGCGATACCTACCTGATGCTCACTCCACGCGAAGAATGGACCAGAGCATCGACGCAGGAAGAACTCGCCGGGGAGGTCAAGGAGTTCCTCGAATCCATCCCTGGACAAAATGTTGAAATCTCCCAGCCCATCGAGCTCCGGTTCAACGAGCTCATCAGTGGTGTTCGAAGCGACCTCGCAGTCAAAATCTTCGGCGACGATCTCGATCTCCTGCTTCAATCAGGTACAGAGATCGCCGCGGTGCTCACAAAGATTCCTGGAGCCTCTGATATTAAGGTCGAGCAGGTCAGTGGGCTTTCTGTACTCACGGTTGATATCGACCGCGAGAAGATCGCCCGCTACGGGCTCAATGTCAGTGATGTGCAGGAAGTCGTCTCGATCGCCTTTGGTGGTGAAGAGGCCGGCACGCTCTATCAGGGCGATCGCCGATTCCCAATCGTCGTTCGGCTCCCCGAAGAAATCCGAGGCAAGGTCGATCTCGTCTCCCAAACCCCTATCCCTCTCCCCGAGGGCGTGGGCAAGGACATGGCGATGATGGATGAGATATTGCCGGGCACGGGATCGGAAATCCGGTACATCCCGCTCGAAGCGGTCGCCGACATCGTGATCGCGGAAGGTCCAAACCAGATCAGCCGCGAGAATGCCAAGCGGCGGATCGTGGTGCAAGCCAACATCCGTGGGCGAGACATGGGCTCGTTCGTCGCCGAGGCACAGGATCAACTCGATGCCCAGGTCACCCTCCCAGAAGGATACTACATCACCTGGGGCGGGCAGTTCGAGAACCTTGCCAAAGCACGCAAGCGTTTGATGATCGTGGTGCCCATCGCACTCTCGTTGATTTTCATCATGCTTTACACCGCCTTTGGCAACGCTCGCCATGCGATCATTGTCTACACCGGCGTGCCTCTGGCACTCACCGGCGGCGTCTTCGGGCTCTGGCTCCGAGACCTGCCCTTTAGTATCAGCGCGGGGATCGGGTTCATCGCCCTCTCGGGCGTGGCGGTGCTCAACGGCGTGGTGATGATTACCTTCATCAATGAGATGGTTGATTCGGGCGAATCCACGCTCGACGCCGTCGTTCATGGCAGTTTGGCGCGATTGCGTCCGGTGCTGATGACCGCGCTGGTCGCCAGCCTCGGGTTTGTGCCCATGGCCCTCAACACCGGGATGGGCTCAGAAGTCCAACGCCCATTGGCCACCGTGGTCATCGGCGGGCTCATCACCTCCACAATCCTCACCCTCTTCGTCCTCCCCACGCTCTACGCATGGTTCGGAGGCAAGAAATCAGAAGTCGTCGTCTAACACGCAGAAAGGAATAGTGATATGAAAGAAATCAAAGCATTCATCAGACCAGTCTGCCTGGACAAAGTGCTCCATGCGATGCACGAGCATCCAGAGTTCCCCGGCGTCACTGTGCTCAAAGTCCAAGGCATGGGCAGGGTTGTCGGCAGAGATTCCGGCGACGCCGTCGCCTTTGGAGCCGTCGAGATGATCAAACTCGAGTGCATCGTCCGCGATGACCAATGCGACGAGGTCGTCGCCGTCATCCAAGAGCACGCCCACACCGGGCGACCAGGCGACGGCAAGATCAGTGTCGGCACCCTCGATAAGGTCATCCGCATCCGCACCGGCGAGTCCGGCGTCAACGCGATCTAGGCGGATATTTCAGTTGCATCTTCAGAGAGCGTGCCGATCAGGGCACGCTCTCTCTTTGCGCCCGCTTCTTCTGGCGACGCCGAAAGAACTTGGGAATCAATCGCCATCCCCACAGCGCAAGCCCTGTGCCCGACGCCGCGATGGCAAACAGGCTCGCGATGATCAACAGCGGATGGTTGAAGTTGTCGCGCCCCTTATAATCCATCGTGTGGAGCATCCAGAAGAAATCAAATGTCCGCCAGGTGTTGTTTCGCCGAGCGTTGATCCGTCCGGTCTGCGCATCGACATAAATATGCGGGCTCTTGGGATGCTCAAGATCGACACGGTACACAGGCATCGGCCCGCCCCGATACTCGCTCGGCGGGTTCTCTTCAATGAGTTCCACACCCCTGACCCCCGCCTCGGGCACGAAGTCTTCGAGTGCAAGATCGATCGCATCGTCGGGTGAAATCAGTTCGATGATGAGCCCATCAACCCCAATGCGGGCGAGCAGTTCCCCTTCTGTACCGCGCACCTCCCAGAACGCCCCGAGCCCGCGATCAATCAGGTTGGAGCCTCCGATTGTCCCTTCAATATCTTTGATCGCATCGCGCACAAGCGTCGGCAGCGCATCGCGATCAATCGCGCGAGCCCCAAGCATTCGCGCATCGGTAGCCCCTCGGACGGCATTGATATCGAGCACACTAAAAATAAACCCGCCAAGACTCCAGGCAAGGAGTTGCACCGAGATAATCAGCCCAATCCATCGGTGGACAATATAAGTGGTTTTGCGTGGTTTCATGGGCGTGTTCTTCGAGTGCAAGCGTTCGAGAGCAACACTCAAGAACGCGCCTTAGGACTGCTGGGCCTTGGTCGATTTCATCATCGTCGCCAAGAACCCCAGCGCGGGGTCTTTGAACTCGGCCACACGGAAGACATCCCAGTTGTCCTCCAGATACGCGCTCGCATACGCGATCACCTGCCCGAGACTGACCGTATGATACCCCGGATTTCCCTCGGGGATGCTCGATCCAAACGCGATCAGCCGAACCCGATGCCCATGCTCGGTGTGCCCGAACCCACGCCGAATCAATGATTCGACAAGCTCGTCGACCGAATCATCATGACAGCACCCAAACCGCATGAGCGCAGCCCGAAGTACCGATGGGTCGCGCCCGCTGTGATTGATCTGGGCCTTGCCCTCCTTGACCTCCCCGATAATCATGTCGGCCTGATCGCTCGATATCCCCAGCGCTGGGTCGATGGTGTCAATCACCCGATCGCTCCGTGCCCCCTTCCCCGCTCGAGGCACAAGCCGACCCGCGCCCGGGAACCGGTAGGCGAGCACATCAATATCGGTGGCTGTGCGATGCCCGCCGTGCTTGTTGGATTCAACAATCGGAAACTCGGTGACGGTGAAGTACCCGTTGAGCCGAAGGTATGCCTGCACGAGTGTGACAGCGTTATCCAAAGCGTGTTCCTTTCAGATCATCAGTGATCGAGTTTCACACTTCGCAGCCGAAGCGCATTGACAATCACCGAGAACGAACTCAGGCTCATCGCCGCCGCCGCGATCAACGGGCTGAGCAACGCCCGGTCACCAAAGAGCGGATACAGCACGCCCGCCGCGATCGGCACGCCCGCGCTGTTATAGATAAACGCAAAGAACAGGTTCTGGCGGATGTTCCGCATGGTTGATGAACTGAGTTTGCGAGCGCGGACGAGCCCGCGCAGATCGCCGCCGATGAGTGTGATCCCCGCGCTCTCGATCGCCACGCCCGAGCCCGTGCCCATCGCGATGCCGATGTTCGCCTGCGCCAGTGCGGGCGCATCATTGACCCCATCGCCCGCCATCGCGACGAGTTCGCCCTGGGCTTGAAACTCTTTGACCACATCGGCCTTCTGCTGAGGCAGCACATCGGCCTTGACATCATCAATATTGAGCTGCCCCGCGATCGCCCGCGCGGTCGTTTCGTTGTCGCCGGTGAGCATCACGACCTTGAGCCCGAGTTTGTGCATCGCCTCGATCGCGCCGGGGGTCGATTCCTTGATCGGATCCGCCACCGCGATCATCCCCGCGAGATGCCCACCCATCGCCACGAGCATCGCCGTCTGCCCGAGCTTGCGAGCATCATCCGCTGCCGATTCCATCGCCGAGGGATCAATCCCCATCGCCGACATCATCTTGGGCGATCCGATCCCGATCTCCACGCCTTCGACATGCGCCTTGATCCCCTTGCCGGTGATCGATTCAAAATCGGCAATCTCCATCGGATCAATCCCACGCTCTTGGGCGCCGCTCACGATCGCGCTGGCGAGTGGATGCTCGCTCGATCGTTCCGCAGCCGCCACCATCGAGAGCATCCGCCGCTCATCAACCCCATCGCTGACCTGCACATTCACCAGCTTGGGCTTGCCCTCGGTGAGCGTTCCGGTCTTATCCACCACAATCGTCGTGATCTTCTCGAATGTCTCGAGCGCCTCAGCGTCCTTGACCAGCACGCCGTTCTTGGCGCCCTTGCCCGCCGCGACCATGATCGACATCGGGGTCGCGAGCCCGAGCGCACACGGGCAGGCGATAATCAACACCGAGATCGCCGCGATCAACGCATACGCCATCGCCGGCGGGGGCCCAACGAGTGACCAGACAATAAACGAAATGATCGCGATCAGAACAACCGCCGGCACAAACCACGCCGCAACCGCATCGACCAGCTTCTGGATCGGTGCCCGCGAACGCTGGGCGTCGGCAACCATCTGCACAATCTGCGCCAGCATCGTGTCCGAACCCACCCGCTCGACCTCCATCACAAACGACCCGGTCATATTGACCGTCCCGCCCGTCACATCAAGCCCTTGTTCTTTGACCACGGGCACCGGCTCGCCGGTAATCATCGACTCGTCAACCGTCGATCGCCCATCGACCACCACGCCGTCAATCGGGATCTTGTCGCCCGGACGAACCCGCACACGATCACCCTTCTTGAGTTCCTCGACCGCGACTTCGGAATCGGTGCCATCATCGCCGATCAGCATCGCAGTGGGGGGGGCGAGCTGGAGCAACTCACGAATCGCCGAGCCCGTCTGCGAGCGAGCCCGGAGTTCGAGCACCTGCCCGAGCAGCACGAGCATCACAATAAACGCCGCAGCCTCGAAGTACACATCAACATAGCCCGCCTCGTTGCGGAACGCGTCGGGGAAGATCGCGGGCAAGAAGGTGGCGACGAGACTGAATACATAGGCAACACCCACGCCCATCCCCACGAGCGTGAACATATTGGGGCTCTTGTTCTTCACCGAATCCACAGCCCGTACAAAGAAAGGCCAAGCGCAATACAAAATCACAGGCGTCGCCAGGGTCAGTTCAGACCACCGCGCCGTGGTATGTCCCATGATTTTGTCGATCGGCTGCCCTGGAAGCAAGTTGCCCATCGAAATCACCAACAGCGGGAGCGTAAAGACCACAGATATCCAAAACCGCTTGGTCATATCGCGCAGCTCAGAATCATCCTGCTCAACCGTCGCATCGACGGGCTCTAAGTTCATCCCACACTTCGGGCATGACCCCGGCCCGACCTGACGAACCTCAGGGTGCATCGGGCAGGTATAAATCGCGTCCGAATCAACATCCTCGGGCTCCTTGGGCGAAAGATACTGCTGCGGGTCTGCGCGGAACTTGCCCGCGCATTTATCACTACAAAAATAGTACTCTTGCCCATCAACCGTAATCGTCTCGCTCGCCTTGGCGGGGTCGATGACCATCCCGCAAACGGGATCGTGTATCTCAAGTGATTGTTGGTTCTTATTCTGATCTGTGACCGTATTCTGCACGCTGTGCTCCCTTTGAGTGGTGGTCTGATTGATTCATGCCGAGGGTTTGGCCCCGATATTGTACAAGAAGGCGAAGAGGGCGCCGAAGAGCCACCCAAGAATAAATATTTCAATGATGCCGATGCCCGCCTCCCACATCGGCATGTCCCATCGGATGATGGGCTCGATGTTCAATCCGTGAAGTATGCTATTGGTAAACTCGATGACAGTCTCCCGAGGCACCGTATACATCACAAAGACACACCCCGCATAGAGTGACGCGAGTGTCCCGCCCAGGGCAAGCCCCAACCGAGGAATGCTAAGTGCTGTGCTGGTCATCTTGGACCCCCTTTTCGTTGAGTTCGCCGTGGGATTCGTGATGGTGATGGGTGTGTCCCTTCATCATCAACAAGTGCCCGCCGAACATGAGAACAATAAATACCAAGAGCGTGATATTCCCGCTGATTCCAAAGAGAGGCAACAAAAACAACAACACCACTGGAACAACGCACGCGCCGATCATCAGAAGTCCATGTTTCATCGTTCAATCCTCCAAAGAAAAAAGTTTCCGTACCCTCGTCCACCATCCCGATAAACCGTCCCGATAGATCAACCCGATGGCGATTGATGCACCGTATCAATACAAGCACTGATCTTCGTTCCTGATTCTTGATGCGTCACCGTGAGCACAAGCACGGTCATATCATCGAGCGCGGGGGTGTCGCCGCGATGGGTGAGTGCGATGTCGATGATCTCCCTGGCAACCGCCGAGGCTTCGGGGTTCTTTGGGCGCTCGACCGCAGAGGCAATCGCATCGCGCCCGAGGAGCTTGCGATCGCTATTGAAAGTCTCGCTCACCCCATCAGAAAGCAGCACGATCAGATCGCCAGCACGCAATGGAAGCTCGATATCCTCGCACTGCGCGTGCTCATCAACCCCGAGCACGGTCCCGGTCGATGAGATGTCGCCGCAACTCCCGTCATGATGACGGATGTATCCCATCTCATGCCCGGCGCTGGCGAAAATAATCTTCTCCGAGCCCGGCGAAACACGCATCAGAATCATCGAAGCAAAGTCCTCGGGCAGGCTCGTCTTGCAATAGATATGATTGATCGAACCCAACATCGCTGCGGGTGATGGCTCTTCGAGATCAATCGCCAAGAGCAGCGCCTTGAGCACCGCCGAGCCCATCGCCGCGTGAATCCCGTGCCCGACCACATCGGCAACACACAAAATCGTATCCCCATTGGGACACTCGATCACATCGACAAAGTCCCCCGCGATCTCGTCAGCCGGGTGAAACTCAATCGCGATCCCGATGATCTCCCGTTCGATCTCCTTGGGGATCAGATGCGACTGAAGCCGCCTTGCCCGATCGAGCTGCGCGTTGCGATCCTTGTCGCGTTTGGCAAGTTCCTGGCTCATCTTCGAGACATCATCAGCCAGCTGCGAAAGCTCCCGATTCGCCGACACATGCACCGTTGTTCCCAGCTGCCCATGCCCGACATCACGCACCGCATGGGCCGTCCGTTCGAGCGGGCGCGTCACCAGCCGGACCAACAACAAGTTCAACCCAAGCGCGCCGATCACCGCCGCTGCGAGAATCGCGCCTGTCCGCGCCATAATCCCACGCCGAGCCTTATCAATCAAAGGCTGCCTCCGCTCGCCGATCCGCACAATCACATCATCCGACACCGACGACCCGCTCACGAGCTCGCTCCAAGGCACCTCGTGCCCTTGGTGGTGCGATGCCATGTCCGAAGCCATCTTTTCTCCATGAATAGACACCTCGATCGTGTGCCCGGGCGAATCCTCCGCGTTCATGGTTTCGCAGATGGTGTTGATGTGCCGCTGCACCGCCTCGGGGCCCATCTTGCTCAGCTCGCGCACCGCCGCCTCGATCGTTCTCGCCTCATCGCTGAGCGAGATCGATTTCTCATTGAGCTGCGAGCCCACCGTCTGCTGATAATCGACATATAAAAAACCTGTCATCACGGTAGTGACAAACAGGTTCACGGTCACCAATAACTGAGTCCGCAGCCGGGCCTTCTCGAAACGAGAACGAATCATTCTGGCAAAGCTCGAAAGCACGGGTCCCCTCTGCAGATTTCAGGTATCGGTTTCCTTACAGAAAAACACGATCAAACATTACCACGCGTAGTGATTGATCCCATAGATCAGCGCACCACCGAAGAATCCGGTCGCGCCCACAAGCCCGGCAGCCGCAAACAGCGCCGCACGGTAATGCAACCGTGTCGAGGCCGCCGCGCCCGCCTTGCTTGTTCGGATCAAGAGTCCGAGCGCCAACAGAGTCACCACGGTCGTGCTCGTCCCGAGCCAACGGTGAACAGTCTGGACCCATTCGTCATCGACAAGCGTAAACCCGCCGTTGAACCAGCCCAGCGTCACCGCGGCCAGGGCACCAAATCCCGCGAGCACAACACAGAAGGTGCCCGCGTTGCGGAACAGGTCCCGCTTGGTGAGTATAAAGAGCCCCTCAGCGATCGCGCCGCCGATGAGCATCCCGATCGGGAGATGCGTCGTCGGCGGATGGAACTTGCCAAGATAAGCAATCAGCTTACCAAGCACAGACTCGCCTTGGCCATGCCCAGTTGCATGGTCATGAGGCTCGCTGTCATCATGATCGCCCGCCGAACCATCGTCATGGTCACCCATTGCCGATTCGGCGTGCTCATGTGCTTCGTCCTCGTCTTGGCTTCCGCCCTCATCATTGTGCCCGTGCTCCTCGGAATCATCATGCGATGATTCATCAACCGATGTCGTCATCGACACCGTCGTGAGCATGGGCAACTCGGCGAGGTACGCCTCGGGGTCTTCTTCAAACCGTGTACGACATTTTCGACAGCACAAACCGATCGTCTGACCCTCATATTCAACCGTGAACATCGGGTCAACTTCCTCATCAGTCGTCACCGGGCACATCGTATTGATGATCCCATCAGACGCCTGCTCCTGCTCTTGTGCCGGTGCCGTCGTCTCATGCTCGTGCCCGTCATCATGCGATGACTGGGCCAAAGCCTGAGAACCAAGCACAATCACACCGATCGCACAGGCCCGATGGAAAGTCGGAAGAATCGTCGGAAAAAGCTGCATACATTGTCTCCTAAAGGTTAAAAATCAGAATCAAAGACTCAACCGTCGTGATGGCCGCCCTTGCCGTGGTCATGTCCGCCTGCGCCGCCATCTTTCTTGTGGCCTTTGCTCGCGTCATGATCCTTCATGCCCTTGCCATCATGCTTCGCCATCCATGCCGCATCGACCTTCTCGATCGTTGGCATCGGATCCTTCGCAAACTTCTCGGCACACTTCTTGCAGCAAAGCTTCACCAGGCGACCAGCATACACGACATCAATCGATTGCCCCATCTCGCCGCCGAGCTCTTCACCCGAGATCGGGCAGGTTGTCAGCGGGTAGTGCTCGCTCTGCTGAGCGATCACCGCAGCATCAAGCTTGGCCATGAATGGTGCTGGATCCTTCTTGAAATCACTTCTGCACATCTTGCAGCAGAAACGCACAAGCCGGTTCCCATAGACATAGTTAATCGGTTCACCCATATCCGGGGCGCCGAGTTCTTCATCCGAGACAATACAGGTAGTCGTTGGGTAGAACGGAAGCTGCGAATCAATAATCTGCTGGTCAAGCTTGGCGAACGATGCCTTCAAATCCTTTTCGAACTTGGGTACGCACATCTGGCAGCAGAACTTCACTTCACGCCCGTCATACAACTTGACGATCGGATCGCCCATCCCACCAAACTCTTCGCCCGAGATCGGACAGGTCTTGAGTGGGTACGCATCGCCGATCCGACCATCCGCGTTGGCAGGCATCGCCTTCATCGCTTTGGTGCCTTTCTTTGCATGATCGCCGTGATCGCCGTGCCCGTCAGGACCTTTCATCATCGACATCTTGACGAACTCGTCTTTTTTCGCTTCGTCCCAAGCGCCGAATTTTTTGATGCATCCTTTGCAACAGAACCCGATCGTGTTGCCTTTGTACACGGTGCTCCCGCCGTCATCTTCGACCGCTTCGCCGCCGATTGGGCACATCGAGTTGACCGGGCCCGTTGATTCTTTCTCCGCATGGGCATGATTCCCGTGCCCATCTTGAGCAAGGCTCACCGGGGCAGTAAGACCGATCGCGAGCACACCGGCTGCGAGGATGACTGATGAACGAATAAGTGACATGGTGTTTCTCCTGGTTAGGTTGTTGGAAACTTCGAAAAAGTGGATTCGTACGCTGCTCCGACAGTGGGGCAGCCCGAAAGATTCGTAAACGATACGATGATTCTATAAGCATGCGCGACAACGCGATGCACAAAGGTGCCCCAAAAAAATTTGGGCACACCGATCCTGAAAGTGGGGGGGCTATGTAAGCCAGAGGCTCAAAAGAGCACGCCGAAGACCATTGGTCATCGGCACAGGGTCAAGCCCAACCGAGAACGCTTCATGCGATCGGGCGAGTTCAACATCCAGACCCATCGGGCGTGGACGATCCGTCCGGGCAACCATCGGCCCGGTCTGGTAGAAAATCATGGACTGACCCGAGTCAGGAGTCGGCATATCCGTCGGGGTTGCCGAGCAGGTACACAACGCCGAACTCGTCTGGCACGAAGTATCCGCTGCATCGACCCCGTCCGTTCCATCAATCGCATCGTGATGATGCGACCCGTCATCGAGTGGGTTCGTCCCACACGCCGAGACCGACGCATCCGAGCAAACCGACTCGCTGCACCCAAGGCACGCCGAATCAAACCCAGACCACACACCCTGGGTACTAAGCGTGCCAAAGAGAAGTGCGAAAATGGTGAGATAGCGGGTCATCATGGTTCTGTAAGCCTCAGTCGATGATATGTGAACAAATCCCCGAAGCGATGTATTCCACCCACCAAAGAATGATTCATACATCGTTCGGCCAAATCGGCATCTTGAACCCCGAACACAACCCGGCAATCGGGCGGCTCGTCCACAATTGCCCAACAAGGCCTTTACGATAGCCCACTCGCAATTGATAGAGCACATACTCAGCATTCAGTCCGTCGGCTTGCTGGCCTCGACCACAAGCTGGATCGCCTTAATCCAATCCCCGCCCGTCTCGGCTCCATCATGTTGATCGATCCCACGCAGCGCATCATGTTCACTCTGCCCAAACTTGCACCGGGTCACTCCAACTAACCCCACAGCCTCCAGCTGAGCCTTGAGTGTCTCAAAGTCATACAAAAACAGATGCCCATCGAGCCTCATCCCAAAGTTAAAAAGCATCGCAGGCGTCAGGAACCGATCAACCTCATTCTTATGGCGAAGATTGAGCCATCGTCTCTTGTGACGATCAAACTTTTCCGCGCTCGTCGCCTTGAGATCACCCAGATAAATCCGAGCCTCCTTCTCAAGGTCAGGATTCACCACACGAACAACCCCGCCCGGACGCAGCACCCGCGCCCACTCCTGCGCCATCTTGAACCCCTCATCAAGCGTGAAGTGCTCGTAGAAATGCTCCGATGTGATGTAATCACATGAAGAATCGGGCAAACTCGCCAGCGCATCAAAGGCATCAAGCTCGACCACCTCCTCCAACTCGGATCCGTAATACCATGCGTTGTCGCCCCCATCCACATTGCTCCATCCTTTGAGGGGATGCGTCCCGCACCCTAGATTGAGTTTGCCCGTGAATGCACTCACGAACCGATCGACCAACTCGCCCTCAGGCTTACGCCGAGCGACTTGAAGAACCTGGTATGGGCACAAGACAGGAACCCCAAACCCACGGGCCCGATGGGCACACTCTTGCTCATAGTTATCCGAATAAATCACAACCGCATCGAGATCATCGATGCGATCTTCGATCGTTGATATCGCCATGCCGTGCATATGACCTGTTTTCACATCATCGAGCACCGCGACCAACTCGAGCCCATGCTTACGCAATACATCCAGATCGAGCCGCTCGCTCTGGCGACCCGCAGGAAAGAGCGCAATCCGTTTCCATCCGTTCTCGGCACACGATCGGAGCACCGCTTCAAACAACACCCATCGGGCCTTGATGGGCAGATTCTTAGGCTCAGTTTGATAAGGCACAAGCTGGTGAGGTTGGTCTTTCAGGTCAGGCATCTGGGCTCCTTGCTCATTGAGTGGATCACACACTCGGTTGATCCCATCTGCCAAATCATATACTATTCTCCCCTTCGATGCCGATCGCCCGTTCCAAATGCTCAATCACACACCACAATCCGAGCCCTGCAATCCTGTTGTGCTTCTGACCTCGCTGATCTACGGGGCGCACCATTTCCCCGGGGTCGTTGCTGAACTCCGTGCCTTAGGGTATGAATCAATCGTCAACACTTCCCAGCGACACTCGCTGCTCAAAGTATCACCCGATCAACTCGAACAGGCATCCGTCATTCTCCATCCAGACAGCGTTTCCCACAGCGCGATCAATCTCCTCGACGATGCCCAGCGTACATCCAAGCCCATCCTCCTTATCATGGACGGGCTTCTCGAATACGCCAACACATTCCTCAACCCCCGCGCAGGAACCAACTTCCTCCGACCGGCCCCGGCAGATATTGTTCTCGCATCGGGTCAGCACGACGCCTCGATCCTCCAGGCCCTGGGCAATCACGCGCTTCCAACTGGACTCCCCAGGCTCGCCGATTTCGCCCACGGCATCCAAGCCCAACCAACCCAATCAGCCGAGCCTCAATCCCCAACCATCCTCATCGCCACCGCCAACCAACCCGCCTTCACCCCCGGCGCACGGGTTCGACTGCTCGAAGCCCTCGCCCAGATCAAAGCCCACGCATCGCGCTCAAGCATTACCCTCCGCTGGCGCATCGCCAAAGACTTTGCACAAGAGCTCGGTGTCATCAATGACCAATGCTCGTTGTCAGAATCTATCGCCGATGTGCGGGCTGTGCTGACGAGCGCATCAACCCTCGCCATCGAGTCCATGATTGCCAATAAACCCACCGCGATCATCCATCCACATCCCTGGCCCCTCTGGGTTCCCGCTGCTTGGCTCTATTGTCCCGATCTCCCACAAGGCATCGAGGAAGACCGATCAGCGATGGCCGATTTACACGCCCAAGACGCGCCCGCCAATGATGCCGCTGCCGATTCCATCGCCAAGATCAACCAATCAGATACACCCCACACCACCGCCAAGATCGACCATCTCTTCGACTCCATCCTTGCGCCTCAGGCAGACCACCTCGCCCTCCAATCCCGCATCCTCGAACATTTCTATCACGAAGATGCACCCGCGCGTGTCGCTCGGGCAGTCATCGAGCATCACCGCGCATAATCCAAGCCTGCATCTCCATTTTCGACTATGCTCTGTGTTATGACACCCCAAGCACACACAGCTAAGAAGGAACTCGCCCAGGACTTCGCAAAAAAGATGCGAAACCCCGGCTCGCCAACCCTCCCCCCCCTCGATGCACTCCGAAACCAAGTCCTCGAACGCACCGCCGCCATGCTTCGCGCGCAGGGCATCACCGACATCGCCCTCTTCGGCGCCGGTCAACACACCCGCCCGATCGTCCGTCAGCCCTGGACACGCTTCGGAATCGCTGTCCGCGTCATCTTCGACGATCACCCAACCAAACCATCCCTCGGCGGCATCCCCATCGCTAAACCCCTCCCCGAAAACCTCTCCGATCAAATCGGCGCGATCGTTATCAGCTCACAAACCTACGAAAAACAACTCCACACCCAAGCCCGCAAAGCCTTCGCCAAACTCGATCTTCCGATCATCAAACTCTACACCACCGACGATTCTCCCTACCAGGCCGATCGGACCATCGAACGCTTATCAGCCCTGCCCGATCTTTCTGAACCCGACGCCCGCTGGCTCGTCGAAAACCGAGGCGAACGACACGACGCGCTCCTCCCCATGCTCCCGCCAGCCAGGACCGAACTCCATATACGACGATACGAACTCGCAGCCGAACTTCTCGATCGTATGAATGATACGACTGGAACAACGGACACAACAGCCATCGCCGATCTCGCCTGCGGCACAGGCTACGGCTCAACCATCCTCGCGCACAATCCTCAAACCACCTACATCGGCGTCGATATCGACCAACCCACCATCGACTACGCCAACCGACGCTATGGCTCATCGACCCGACACTTTCATACCGCCTCAGCGATCGACCCACCGATCGAAGACAATGCCGTCGATCTCGTCGCCAGCTTCGAGACCATCGAGCACATCGAACAAACCCGAGCACTCTGCGCCCAATACGCCAGAATCCTCAAACCCGCCGGGCTCCTCGTCGTCAGCACCCCCAACAAGCTCGGCCCAACCCCACACCATGTCCATGATTGGGACCTCAAAGACTTCATCGCCACCCTCGAGCCCGATTTCGAAATTCTCAAACTCATCGCCCAACTCCCCATCGACACCGTCTTCGATCCCCACCTCCCCCCCGGCATGTGGCGCATCGACCCAACCCAAACCAACAACGACGCCTCAACCCGATCCACCCCCCGCCCAGACTTCCTCATCGCCATCGCCAAACGCCGCGATTAGGCAACCGGTTCTTGTGCCCAGGGTGCGATCTCGGGGTCTTCATCGAGAAGCACATATCGCTGGTCATACCAGCACGATCGCGGACGCCCCGCGAGCCTTGCCGCGATCAAATCTTCATCCGCCGATCGCATCACCTGCGTGCTCTGTCCGCTTGAAACAGCATCCTTCATCCGACGCGAGGCCTGAAACTGTTCAATCACAGGCTCGCAGTCCCCATACTTCGCCTGCGTTTCAAGATCAAAGATCTTCGCATAACTCGGAGGCAACCACATCGTCCGCAGCGCATGCCTCGCCGCCACTCGCTCCCACGCGGTGTCAAGATGAATCTGATCCCATACATCCGGCGCACGCCGGCATTCTTCGACCCACGCATCAAGCACCCGTTGAGCGTTTTCGGTGCGATTAAAGTATGTAGTAGCACTATTGAACTGCCACCCACCCGCCTTCGATACCGCAAAGTCCATCTCCGCTCCGCCCAAAAGCAGTGGGGGCGAGCACAGCACCGCGTCCGCATCGACCCAAAGCACCGGACGCGTATATTTCTCCGAACAATCCTTCACGAACTGTGCCTTCATCGCGCAGTTGCGTTCCCAGCTCCCGCGCGATGGCAATCCCTCGATGAAGTGCTCGACCCCAAGCTCGACACATGACCGCCTGAGGTTCTTGACCTCCTCTTCATAAGGCGTATCAAGCGTAAAATACGAAACAACCAAAGGCACCGACGCGGAACTGCACCGCGCCCGTTCGGGTTCAAGCCCGCCATACCAAAGCATCGGCCCAGGATAATCAGCGCACGATCCAACCACCCCATGCTCGATATACAACGCCTTCGCATCGTCATACCAATGCCGCTGGGCATCATGGACGAACAGAATCCCACCGGGCGCAAGCAATGAGCGTGCATGCTCCATACACGCAGACCGGGCCACGCCATCGATGATAATCACATCAAACTGCTCACCATCGACCGCATGGATGTAGTCGTGCAGATGCGTTGGGTCTTCCTCCGCGATTGTCGCGTTCGCCCCCGGCTCGCCATCGGCCGGGCAGCAGATCAATCGAACATGATCTCGCTTTCCGACTTTGTCCACAACCGTCTTGTGCCACCCCTCATGATGCTCCACGCTCGCCAGATGCGCATCAACAGGCAAAAACTCGGCAAGCCAGAGCGTAGACCCTCCAGAACCCCACTCAAGCACTCGGCTCCCAGGTTGGATATGCCTCAAAATACACTCACGATGATCCCGACCAGTAATACATCTCATGCTGTATCTATCGTGCAGTGAGCCTCGAAATCTCTTATATCTCCTGAAAAATACCCTCATCACCCTCTTTACCTTCAAAGTCGGCGATTCCTCATGGCACGGCGTCAAACCAATCGCCGAACCCATCCACAGGCGCAGCGTACAATACTTTGTCATCCTCGATGAATAAGCCAAAGAACACCCGGAGCCAACCATGATCTTCCCCAAAGCATCCTCCATCCTCGCCCTCACGATCTCGATCTCAGGCCTCTTCGCTCCATCAGCCTGGGCTGGCGATCCATACGCCCGCATCACCCAAACCCCCGCCGGCATCGTCACCCTCGAAATGGGCGAGCGCATCTTCAAACCAATCGAGGCCGACACACCACGAATCCACCTCATCGCTGCCATCCACATCGCCGACCAATCTTTTTATAAAGCCATGCAGGCCCGGCTCGACTCCTACGACATTGTCCTCTTCGAAGGCGTCAAGCCCGCCGGGCTCGATCCCATCGACCCACTCCTCGACGACCAAGCCAAAGCCGACGCCACCGCAGATCGCATCAACCTGCTCATCGACATCGCCGCCCGGTACTACGACCACGCGGGCAAACTCCCCCAATCCTTCGACGACCTCCTCACCAGCACCGACTCGCGCATCGCCGCCATCGTCCGTTCCATCGAGACCGATGCCTGGGGCGAGCCGATCAAACTCGATCACTACACCACCACGACCGATGACCAGCCTCCGGTTCAACACATCACCTTCACCTCCACCGGCGCCGACTTCATCCCCGGCGGCCAGGGCCCAAACGCCGACATCCAACACGAATGGGCACCCAAACCATCCGAGTCCAAAAAAGCAGCACCCGTAGGCATCCAGACCCAACTCGCCGACGCCCTCCATGTCTCGTTCCAACTCGATGAGATGGACACCACCAACCCCAACTGGATCAACGCCGACATCGACATCAACGAACTCCAAGCCCAGCTCGCCGAGATGGGCGAAGACAACGCGATGATCCTCAACCTCATCGAAGGCGATTCATTCCAGGCCAAACTCATCGGGTTCGTCCTCAAGTTCGTCCAACGCTCAAAGACCATGTCCTCGATGATGAAACTCGTCATGATGGACATGCTCGCGATGATGGAAACCTCCGACATGCTCTCCCAGTTCGAAGCCATCGAACAGGTCATCCTCCTGGGACGAAACGACACCGTCATCGAATACCTCAAAGAGGCACTCGAAAACAACCCAGACGCCAAAGAAATCGCCATATTCTACGGCGGCGCCCACATGCCCGGGATCGAACAAACCATCCTCAATGACCTGGGCTACGAGTACGAATCCATCACCTGGACCCCCGCCATGAGCGTCAACATCAAAGACACCGGCATGACCCCAGGGCAAATCAAAATGATGCGCAACATGATGAAAAACTCCCTCGAAAAACAGTTCGAGTAGCGCCTGACAACTTGGTCCGGGTGCCATGCAGGTGGCGTCCCCGCCTCCTGCATGATCTTGAACTGCTTCATTCACTCGTGCCGAAGCGCAACAATCGGATCAAGATTCGCCGCCCGCATCGCCGGGTACATCCCAAAGATCACACCCACCCCGATACTAATCACCACCGAGAGCAGCACGCTCCACAGCGTCACCACCGTGGGCATATCAGCAAAGATCGTGATCAGCCACGGGATTAGAATCCCGATCCCGATCCCAATAAACCCGCCCGTCACCGAGAGCACCACCGTCTCGATCAAGAACTGCCCGATGATCTGCTTCCGCCGCGCCCCGATCGCCCGCCGAATCCCGATCTCGCGTGTCCGCTCGGTCACCGACGCGAGCATGATGTTCATGATCCCGATCCCCCCGATCAGAAGCGAGATCCCCGCGATCGACCCGAGCACGATATTAAAAGTCCGCTGCGTCGCCTCGGCCTGCCTCAAGAGCGCCAATGGCACGCTCATTTTGTAATCGTTCTTGGGATGGAAGTTCGAGAGCATCCGTTCGATCCCCGCCGCCGTTGCTTCCACATGCTCGATGTCATCGACCTGCACAATCAACTGATGCAACTCGACCTGCTCGCGCGAGCGTGACCCGCTGGTGCGGATGGTTGTAATATCCCCAAACCGTTCGATCGCCACATTGAGCGGGATATACGCATCAATCTCCTCGTCGGGCGTCTGCATCGTCCCCGAATCCGTGCTCTCCGATTTGATCACCCCGACCACCTCGAAGTACCCCTGATTGATCTTCACCTTCGCTCCAACCGGGTCCTGCCCAGCGAGCAGCCGACGCGCCCCATGCTCGGTGAGCACCACGATATTGGCATTGGTGTCCATATCCCGCTGCACCATCACCCGCCCGGCCACGCGATCGCGCGTCACGAGTTCGAACCAGTTGGGCGTCGTGCCCACCAGCCGAAGGTCGAGCGACCGCCCGCCCATCCGCCCGGCCCCTCGGATCAGTTTCGCGGGCACCGCCCGCTCGACATGCTCGAAGCTCTGCACAATCCGATCGAGATCATCATACAACAGCCCATAGATATTGAGCCGAACCTGCATCGACCCAGACCCCGCCCGTTCGGACGATTTCTGCGAGTTGATGATGATGTTCTGGCTCCCCAATCGCTTAATCTGATCGAGCGCCTCTTTGCTCGCCCCTTCTCCAACCGCCAGCATCGCGATCACCGCGCCCACGCCAAAGACCATCCCCATCATCGTGAGAATCGAGCGCATCTTGTGGAGCATCAGCGTTTTGATCCCCAGCCGAACATTGCGAATAAACCGGGTATTCAGCATATCGCACCGTCCCTCGCATCCTGCTTGCCAGACGGGCACGCTGTGTTCTCAACAATCGACGCAACCTTCCCATCGCGCATCGTCAGCTGGTACTGTGCATACGCCGCGATCTCAGGCTCGTGTGTCACCATAATAATCGTCCGCCCCTGATCGTGCAGCTCGGTGAGCAACCCCATAATCGCATCACCCGTCGCCGTATCCAAGTTCCCGGTCGGCTCATCTGCTAGCAAAACCGAAGGCTCATTGCTCAGCGCCCGCGCAATCGCCACCCGCTGCTGCTGACCACCCGAAAGCTCCGTCGGGCGATGCCCAAGCCGATCGCTCAGCCCCACCCGCTCCGCAATCGACCTTGCTCGATCCGCCGCGATGTGCGCATCAATCCCCTGATAAAACAAAGGCAGCTCGATATTCTCCTGCACCGTCAGCTGCGGGATCAGATTGAAACTCTGAAACACAAACCCCAGATGTTGAAGCCGAAGGTCGGAGAGTTCATCATCGCTCATGCTCGATATATCCTGCCCCTCGAGCGCATACGACCCGCTCGTCGGGCGATCGAGACACCCCAAAAGATTGAGCATCGTGCTCTTGCCCGACCCGCTCGCCCCCGAGATCGCCCAGAAACTCCCCCGCTCGATCTCCAGATCAACCCCAGCGAGCGCATGGACATCCTGATCGCCCATGCGATAGGTTTTCCACACCTCGCGCAGCTCGATCACATGATTGCTCTTGGTCGTGAGCGTCGATCCTTGATCCTTTCCTTCAATCAAGGCCGCCCCCCCGATTGTCCGCCAGATCGACCGCTGCCCCCGCCAGGCCGCCCCCCACCAGACCGCCCACCACTAGGGCGTCCCCCACCGGGTCGATTCGCCTTGGGTTTGGTGCCCTGCCCTTCATCTTTCATCGCCTTTTTCTTCACATTCGCAGACCGCTGCTCGTTCCCGTCGAGTGGGGGGGTCAAGAGCACCTTCTCCCCTTCTTCAAGCCCGCTGAGAATATGCACCACCGCGTTATTGTCGAGCCCGGCCTCGACCTTCCGTGCCACCGCCTCGCCGTCCTCGATGACATACACCACCGATTCACCCCCGCGTCCAACCACCGCCTGGATCGGCACCGAGAGCGCATCGTCATACTCCGCAATCAGCACCATCGCCTTCCCGCTCATCCCCGTCCGCAGCTCCTGATGAATCCCATCAACCATGATCTGCGTGTCATAGACCTTGAGATCCGGGTTCATAAACACCGAGGTCGCATCGGGCAGCGGCGCGATCTTCGAAACCGTCCCCGTATACTGTGCATCGGGCAGCGCATCAATCGAAATCGAAACCTCTTGCCCAAGTTCCACCTTCCCCAGCGCAGATTCCTGCACCCGGATCACCAGCATCATCGAATCTGCTGTGGGCAGATGGATCAACTCCTGGCGTTCCCACACCTCCTGCCCCTCGTTCAAAGGCTGCGTGTCCCCCCGCCAGCTAAACTCCGAACTCGTGGCATAGACCACCATCCCGTCGGCGGGCGCAAAGATCTTCGTCTTTGTAATTTGATCCTGAATCTTCTCGAGCCGCGTCTTCTGACGCTTGAGTTCTGCCTCGCGTGCCCGAAGCCGAGCCCTCGCCTGCGCCAGATCACTCGACGCCTCGCGCTTGACCCGTTCGAGCGTCAACGCCTTTTGCGTGATCGCCGAATCAAGCTCCGCAAGTTTTCGAGGCTGTGTGAACTCCTTCAACAAATCAAGACTCTCCTGCGCCAGCGCTGCCTGAAGCTCCGCCCGCTTGAGCGCAAGCTCGTCAGCCCGATACTGTGTCTCCGAAAGATACTTCTCCGCGTAGAGCTTCTTGGACCACTCAAACACATCCGTCGCCCGACGAAAATCCTCCTGCTTGAGCGTCAAATCCGTGTTCGATTGCATCAACTCCTTCGGCCAATCCCCATCAAGGTATTTCACCTTGTCCTCTTTGGCAAACCGATCCTCAAGCGAAGCCTGAGCAATATTGCTCTGCGTCTGAATCTTGGCAACCTCGAGATTCTCCTGGGCCGTGACATAGTCCGCCTCGCTGTTCTCCACCTGAATCTGCTGATCCACCAGCCGATTCGCCAGATCACTCGAATCGAGCTCGATCAACAGCTCATTCTTCTTCACCACAACGCCCTCATCAATCACAAAGATCACCGAGGTCCGACCCTCCACCTGGCTCTTGACAATAAACTGATCCCGCGATTTGATCGTCCCCGATTCCGTCAGGTTGATCGACAACGCCCCCCGCGTCACCGTATACACCGAGCCCGCGTTGATCGCGTCGGACCCACCCTTGCTCGTCATCGCAATCGCCGCGATCGCTCCCCCGATCAAAGTCACGGGGATCACCACAATCAGCAGGTTTTTTAGTGTTCGTTTCATTTTCGAGTCCTCACGAAGCAATCGCTCCATTTAGTGAACGCTCTGGTCCGTTGTCCTATTGCCTGTATCCGCCGCTCTCGAAGATTCAACCGGGCGCAACCCATCAATCATCACCCGCAACGCCTGCGCGTCATAGCCCCCGGGATCAAACTCGACCCAGAGCCCATCGCCACCGACTTCGAGCACCCCCAGATCACGCTGGAACTCAAGTTCACCGATCCGATAGCTCACCACCGCGCTCGTGAGCGCGTTCTGCGCCGAGTTGAGCGCGTTCTGTGCTTCGAGCAGGTCTCGAATCTCCGCCCGCCCCGCTTGGAGCAGCAGATTCGTCGAATCCACCCGCCTCTGCGCAACCCGCACCGATTCCGCCTGAATCTTGATCGACTCTCGCGCTTCGAGCAGCGTCCGAAGCACCCGGCGTACATCAAACTTCACCGAATCCTCGACATTCTGAAGCTGCCGAACCGTCTGCTCATAAGCAATCAGCGCGTTGCGATACTGATTCCGCTCCGCAGTCCGCTCGATCGGCAGGTCGATCCCCACCAAGAGCGAATAGAACCCTCGATCAGTCCGAAGCTGGGCATTGTCACTGCCCGCACTGCCCAATGACCGACCCTCACCGATCGACGCCGAGCCCAGAAGCGTGACATCCGCACGCAAGTTATCCGCCGCGATCGCTGCCCCACGCTGCGCATCGACAATCCCCCCGACCGCCACCCGCAGATCAAGCCGATTCATCAGCGCGATCAAAATAGCATCGGCTTCAGGAATCTCCATCGCCCCCGCATCATCCATCGATACCGGCTCAAGCACCACCGGCGCATCCGCCGGGAGCACTGATTGCTCCACATCCGACGAACGGTCCGTCGCGCGAGGCTCAAGATACCGCGCATACGCAGGCGAAGAGAGCAACTCCTCAAACACCGAGTTATCCAGCCCAATCAGAGCATCGGTCGGCAGCCCGAGCGTGATCTTGAACCGATCGAGCGCCGTCTCCGCGCTCTGCACCGAAGTAATCCACGAGTTCCGCGCCCGCAACTCATCCTGCACCGATTGATCCACCTGAATCTCAGGCAGTCGACCAGCATCACCCAATCGCTTGGCCCGCCGAGTGGAAGTCACCACCCGCTCATAGTTATCTACCGCGTTCTGCACCCGGTCAAACTGCTGCAACACCGAGAGGTATTCGCTCGCGATCCCCACCGCAAAGGTCCGCTTGAACCGCTCGAAGGTATAAATCGCATACACCACATCCCGCTGCGCCTGCGTCAAAGGCTCCGCCACCACAAACTCGCCCGACCCACGCAATAACGGGATCGACAAACTCGTATCCAACCGAACCCCCCGCGAACTCTCCTTCGACCCACTCAAGAGTTTGGCCAGATCAATCGCAAAGAGCCCCATCAACTGCGATCCATTCTTGAATCGGCGTGACACCGAAAGCGAATCCTGATTCAGGATCCCGTTGGTCTCCGAGTTCGCCCCCAGGCTCGAACTCGTCGTCGTGTTGAGCACGCTCGACCAGATCGACCGGAACGAGTTGCGCTGAAGATCAAGCCGAAGCGCTGCCTGATACACCGTCTCCTTCTGCCCTTGATAGTTTCGGCTGTTGCTCGCCGCGATCATCAACGCCTCATCCAACGAGATCACAGGCACCGCCCCCTTGCCCAGTTCCCCGTCATCCCCATCCCGTCGATCCGCAAAGTATCGCGCATCAGGCCATTGCTTGATGAGCACATCATCGCCCGAACCCGCGCTCGCAGGCACCCGCATCGGCAGGTGCTGATCGAGCAAAAGTCGACGCCGAAGCGTGTCGCTGGCGGGCTCGATGGTGAATCCGTCTTCTGTGCGCCCCATCGCCGCCTGCCAGGACTCATCGAGAATTTTCCCCGCGACATCATCCGCCTGTGTCCGATACGACTCAGGCGATCGACACCCGCCCAGCGCGAGCAGTGCACACGAGACAATCAGCCCTCGTCCGATGATGCGATGTGCATCCAAATCCGCCATCGATTCGATTCCTGTATGCAAAAGGTTCGGCAAACTTCATATCGAGCCACACGCCCAAGTCTTTGCCAATCAAGCTCTTTGAGTCAAAAAGCCCGATTCCGGGACAGTATCCTACATCCCAAACCCTTCGGGGTTGCAAACCTGTCCAAGAATCACCCCGCTTTCTCGCGCATCCCTTCGAGCACCCCAACAAGTTCCTCCGCCAGCTCGCTCGCGATCATCCCGCCTGTGCCGCCATGCGATTCAACCCACCGTTCCCCCGCCAACGCATGGGCCAAGACCCCGAGTGTTGATGCCTTGAATAGGTCGATTCCTTGGGCAATCAACCCCCCGATCACCCCACTGAGCACATCGCCGGTGCCTCCAACGCCCATCGCTGAGCACCCCCGATCGCACACCCAGACCCGATGCCCATCCGAAACCACCGTGCCCGAGCCTTTGAGCACCACCACGCACCCGATGCGCTGGGCGAGTCCGATGCAGGCTTCGATCCGCTCGGGTTCACTCCCCGTCGGCTCGCCCGCGATGGATAGATTGTCCATCAATCGCTTCGCCTCGCCCGGGTGAGGCGTGAGCACCATGTTCGCCCGCACATCGCGCCCAAAGTCGGGCATCGCTGCGAGCGCATTGAGCCCATCGGCATCCACCACGATCGCCACATCCTCTTGCCCAACGAGCCGAACCACAATCTGCCCAACCTCATGCCCCGCGCCCATGCCGGGTCCGACCACGATCGCATCACTTGTGCGCACAAGCTCGTCGATGATCGGCGCTGCGCTCGATGCGATCATCGTCCGATCCGCATCCACCTCGACCCCGAACCCGGTCGCAAAGGGCGCCAGCGTCAGCACCGCTTCGACAATCGGCATCGGCGTCACGATCTTGACGAGCCCACACCCCGACCGGATCGCGCCCATCGCTGCCAGTGCCGGCGCGCCGAGCATGGTGGCTGCGAAATCCTCATCATGGTGCCTCCCCGCCGAGCCGCCGATGATCCCGACGGTGCCAAAGGTCCCCTTGTGCCCATCTTCAGGTCGGCGAGGGAGTTTGGGCAGTGTTTCAACTCGTTGTGCATCCATACCCCATTGTTGCACGCCCGAGGCTCGACTTCCCTACCATTCCCCATGATCGACACCCACGCCCACCTCACCTTCCCCGACTACGCAGGTCGGCTCGACGAAATCGTCGAACAGGCTGCCGATGTCGGCGTCACCGGGATCATCACCATCGCCACCACCACCGTCGATTCCCACGATGCCCTCCGCGTCGCCAAGGAATACGACCATGTCTGGTGCACCGCAGGCGTGCATCCTTTATACAGCGACAAAGAGCCCCACGACTGGAACGCCATCCGCGAAATCGCCAAGCACGAAAAATGCGTCGCCTGGGGCGAACTGGGCTTAGACAACAAACACGCCAAGCCCATCCGATCCATCCAAGACCCCGTCCTGGCGACCCATCTCGCCTTCATCGAATCCTGCAAAGCCGAGGGCATTGATCTCCCCATCGTCATCCACTGCCGAGAAGCCTTCGACGATCTTTTGCCCATCCTCCGCGCCACGACCCTCGATCCATCCCGCTTCGTCTTCCACTGCTTCACCGGCAACCCAGATCAAGCCCGCGCAGTCCTCGATTTCGGCGCGATGATCTCCTTCACAGGCGTCGTCACCTACAAAAACGCCAAAGAGGTCGCCGAGTCGGCCAAACTCGTCCCCGCCGATCGCATCATGGTCGAGACGGATTCGCCCTTCCTTTCGCCCGATCCCAAACGAGGCACCCGCCCCTGCGTCCCCGCCTACGCCCGCTACACCGCGCAGTTCCTCGCCTCGATCCGCAACACCCCCTTCGAGCAGTTCCACGAGCAGATCGACACCAACGCCGAAGCATTCTTTGGCATCAAAGCCCCCAAACCATCGCCCGAAATCATCGCGAACCCCTGCACATGCTAAACCTCGCCACCCTCCAACCCGCGTCGGCTGCTGTCCAAACCAACCTCGGCGGGTGGTTTCACGATCTCTCCCCCTTCCTCGTCAAGTTCACCCCGACCTTCGGCATCCGCTACTACGGGCTCTCCTACGCGCTCGGGTTCACCTTCGCTTATCTCTTCCTTCGGTTCCTCTCACGCCGAAACGCGACCCTCATCCCATACGATCGCATCGGCGACGCGATGATGTACCTCATCGTCGGCACCCTCGTCGGCGGCAGGCTCTTCTATGTCATCGGCTACGAGCCTCACCTCCTGATCGACTTCTCACGCTCCGCGCCGTGGTGGGGGGTGCTCGCCATCAACAACGGCGGCATGGCATCCCACGGCGGAATCATCGGATGCGCACTCGCCGCCTGGCGCATCTCACGAGGCTTCAAAGACCAAAACGGCAAAATCGTTGGCAGATGCTCGCCGTTGCATATCTTTGATACCGCGGTCCTCATCGCACCTTTCGGCTTATTCTTCGGGCGAATCGCCAACTTTATCAACGGCGAACTCCTCGGCGCCATCGTCGCCAACCCGGGACAACACGCCCCCTGGTGGGCAGTCCGCTACCCGCAAGAAATCCTCGCCGGGCTCAACCCCAACCAACTCGCCCAAACCCCCGAACAGTACGACCAGATCATCAAACTCTCGATGGGCTACATGCTCCCCAACGAGCAATACTGGGAAACCGGGTACGCCCGTATCCTCGATCTCATCCAACGCGGCAACGACACCCTCAAAGCCCAACTCGAGCCTCTGATCGCAGCCAGATACCCCACCCAACTCCTCCAAGCCTCGCTCGATGGCTTGTTGGTGCTTGCGGTCGTCTGGATCATCGCCATGAAACCCCGCAAGCCCGGCTTGATCGCCGGCGCCTTCGCCATCACCTACGCCCTGGGAAGAATCCCGATGGACCTCATCCGCCTCCCCGACGCCGGCGTCACCCAGTTCGGCCCCCTCACCCGAGGCCAAACCTACTCCGCGATTACCCTCCTCGTGGGGATTGTGCTGGTTGTCCATGCGATGCGATCGTCCGCTGACAAACTTGGTGGGTGGAGAAAAGGAAGCAAAGCGATAAGCCAGCAAAGCAGCAAATAAGAGGGAAGAGGTACGCAGAGTGGGCAGAGAACGCGAAGGGCGCAGAGAAGATAGAATCGACTAGTTCTTCGTGCTGTGTATTCAGAAAGGAAGTGCAGGATGATTCAATTTTCCAATATCTGTCAAGGATGGCGCAGGATTGTTTCAGGCAAGTCAGTAATTCTTTCGGCATGCCTGTTGTGCTTCATGCTACTTGAAGGGTGCGCTAATCCAAGTAAGAGAAGTTATTCTGTGGAGCGGGAGTTGCCCGAAAGGCATTCGGTGGTGTATGTCGATATCTCGAACAATCGACGAGCCGTATTTTACCATTCTGATTCAGTTTATGTGATGCCGAGATTAATTGTAAATCATCGCGGAAATCCAGTTGTCGAGTTTACTGAAAATTACAATAACTATGCGGGAAAAACCGCGATAAGCGGGATTGGATTCATGGGCACTACTCTTAATTCGGTTGATAAAAAAATCATATACGAGAAAATGCAGGAGTATAATGCGTATCAGTATGACACCATGTCTCATATGTGGGATGAGCGTAAAAAATTGTCTGTTTTTATTGTTTATGAGATTTTGGACGAGCGGTAGAAATATATGGGTTCCGGGTGCCACTACTCGTCGTCTTCGGCGCAGTAGTGTCTTGGATCGTGCAATCGCTGCCGCACTACCGCACCGAAGACGACGAGTAGTGGCACCCAATAAAAAACTCTTCTTTGCACCTCTGCGTGATCTTTGCGGCCTCTGCGTTCCTCTTACTCTTCCCTCTTCTCCCGCCCCAATCTCGCAATCCCAACCGTCACCCCAACCCCAAGCACAATCAAAAGCTGCGACGCAATAATCTGTGTGCCGCTGGGCTTGAACGCCTCCTGCTTCCAGTCCTTCGCATTGTCTGGAGCCTGCATCTCGGTCAGGTTCTCTTGGGTGACCAGTTCACCCTTGAGCACATCGCCAATCTCGGGCACCACCCCATCACGGAACGGATACAACCCCGCCGGCGCTGCGATAATCAATCCCAACAGCACCCCAAGCGTGATGCGTTCGTATCGGTGGAGCACCCACTTGAGCGCATTGCTCACAATCGCTACGCCCAGCAGCACGCCGATCCCGACGGGGATGATGATGCTCATCTGATCGATCACGCCGCTGATATCACCATCTTTGAGCGCATGAACCGTGTCTTTGATCGCCGAGATAATCGGCTCATACAACCCGAGCAGCAACAAGAGGAACGCGCCTGAAACCCCGGGCAGGATCATCGCGCTCGCCGCGGCTGCGCCGCCGATAATGAGCCCAATAGTGCCCGAGAGCCCGATCTCTCCGAGCCCGATCTCCTGAAGCACCACCAGCCCACCCATGACGAGCACGCCGGCGATGATCCCGATGACGGTGTCCTTTTTGATCGGCTTAGCCATCGACCACAAGATCGGAATCCCGCCGAGCGTGAGCCCGATGAAGATCGAGAACATCACCCACCGATGATGCACCAACGCCCAGTGAATCGTGCTCGCGAGTCCACCAATCGCCACCCCTGCGCCCAGCACAACCATGCCCAGAACGAGGATGGTTTTGCGTGAGAATCGGAATCGCGTCGCATCGGACACGGCATCAATAAAGAGCGTATAAATCCCGCAGGCGACGAGCATGGTGCCGCCGGAGATTCCCGGGACGAGATTCGCGAGCCCCATCAGCACCCCGCCGAGCCCGCACCGGACCAAAGGCACCGTGGGCACATCCGTGCGTTCACTTTCCGTTGAATTCGGTGTCTCTTGTGTCATGCGATCCATTTCTGATGCTTGTGCGTATAAATTGGTCAGCCTGAGCGTCAATATCCGGTATCATCGACAGATACCCCCATCGCTGTCCATCGGGACAACCATATTCCCCGGAGATGATCCATGCCCACATTGAGTACTCTTTTGTCCCCCCGTCCGATCCTCTTGCTCGGCTCTTTGTTGATGATTTCGGCGGGGTGTCGATCAGTCCAAGCCCCTGCCTACGCATCGACTCAGGGTTCGACCGCTTCGATCGCTCCTACGCCCGCTGCCGAAACGCCCGCCGAATCCACCACCCGTTGGCCGAGCCGATGGGGCAACAACCCCGATAAGCCAGGCACGATCATCGAACTCGATCCCGCTGATTCACTTCGCCCGATCCACCTCTCCCGGTTCCACCAGTTCCGTTCGACCGACATCGAATACAACGATGCCAATCATCTCGCTGCCGACATCGGCATCAAAACCGGCTTCAAGTTCAAGCCCGAAGCCGGGGGCTCATTCCTCTTTATACCGAATCCCAAAAACGAATCCACACCCGATCTCACCAAGGACACCGGCAAGCAATCCAAATCCGATCTCCCGGATTTAGCCTTCAAGTTTGTCTCCGCGACCAATCCGCCGAGCCTGCCCGATGCATCGCTCCCCGATGAAGACCATGTCGAACTCCAGCGCACCTGGTTCACCTACCGCGATCCGAAGCAGAAGACCTCCGACGCCGAGCCTTTGGGCACCATCGTGCTTCTCCCCGGCATGTTCGGCACGCCCGATGTCATCGTCGATGCACTCGAAAACTTCTGGCATCACAAAGGCTACGCCATCCTCCGGATGCGTTCGCACCCCTCGCGTTTCACTCAATACATGTCCATCAAGGTCTATCCGGGCAAGGAATCCGATGCCGCCCACCTCGCTGCGATCGTCAACGATGACCGCGTCGCCGAGGGCGCGTACGCCACCAAATCCGCCCTTGAGTATCTGCATTCCAAGCGACCGACCCTCGCCGACAAGCCAACCATCCTCGTCGGCATGTCCGGCGGGGCGATGATGCTCCCCACCGTGTATGCGTACGCGCCAGACCTCTACAACGCTGCGGTGCTCATCGCCGGGGGCGCCGATTTCCTCACCATCGCGATCGAATCGAACTACAAAGACTGGATCGACGCGATCGTCTTCGATTTCAAGCCCGAAGCCGAAGAGCCCAGGCTCTATGCAGACACCGGCAAGCCCACCAAAGCCCAGCTCGCCACCCTCTCCGAGTTGTACCTCAACGATTCCAAACTCGACGCGTACCACACCGCGACCGAGATGAACGGCATCCCCGTGTTGATGCTCCATGCCAGCACCGACCAGGCTGTCCCCGCATCGACGGGCCAACTCCTCTATCAACAACTCAACAAACCCGAACGCTGGTCCTACCCCCTAGGCCACGAACTCATCTTCGCCGGCTTGCCCACGCAGGTGACGAGAATCGACCGCTGGCTGAGTAAAGAGTTGGGGATTGGGCAATAGGCAATAGGCAATAGGCAATAGGCAATAGGCAATAGGCAAGGCGGGAACGCGCCCATCCTGCTCCTCCCTGCGCCCCGCGGGGAGGTGGCCGCGTCTTCGCGGCCGGAGGGGTGTCTTCTCTTACTTCTTCCTCATTGCAAATCTCACACGCTCCAAGACACCCCTCCGTCTCGCTGCGCTCGACACCTCCCCGCGGGGCGCAGGGAGGAGCAGGGAGAGCCCCTTCGCGTTCAAAATCTTCTCTTCTCCGCGCCTCTGCGTGAACCTCGCGCCCTCTGCGTACCTCTTGCTTCTCTCTGCCTATCTCCCCATCCGAAACACCTCAATCAACACCCCGCCTCCAACGAGTTCATCCCCATCAACCCGAACCACCACCACCTCCCCCGTCTTGAGCGACGCTTCCTTTGCCCCCACGTCATTGACCAGCAACGACCACGCCTGCCCCACCGTAGGCATATGGCTCACGATCGCCACCGCTTCCTCATCACGATGATCCCCGAGCACCTCGATGAGTTCGCTCAATCCTCGGTCTGCGCCGAGCCGATCGTCTGTTTCAAGTGTCATTCCAAGCACTTCGCACGCCGCCCGCCCGGTCTCTTGCGCGCGAACAAAGGGCGAGCCAATCACCCGCCCAGGCATCGGCCTACACCCCGCCAGATACACCCCGACCGCCCGCGCCTGCTCATGCCCGAGCGTGGTCAGCGTCCGATCCCGATCGCGCCCCGTTGTTGAATCATGGTGTGCATCACCATGCCGAATGATATAAATCAACATGCTTTTAGTTCCCTGAAATCGCCAATCCAAGCCCGTGCCCGCTCCATGCTGCGAACACCCCAACCCCGACGCTGATGAACGCATACACCATCGCGGTGCCGACTCGTCCATCATTCATCAGATCGAGCGTTTCCCATCCAAATGATGAAAAAGTGGTGAACCCACCCAGTACCCCAACGATCAGCGCCACCCGAAGCAGCTCATTGCCCTCTTCGGGCTTGCCCAGCATCCCCCACGCAAACCCGATGAGCCCGCATCCGATCAGATTCACAATCAGCGTCGCAGCCGGGTACATCGAGAGCCAGTGGGGGGTCTGTGCGTCGGGTGGTGTCAGCCGACCGATCAGCAACCCCGTCGAATACCGAAGCACCGATCCCAAGCCGCCGCCGAGAAATACGAGGAGTAGTTTCATGCCCGAAGTGTATGCGATGCGGCAGCGGGGGGAGGGGAGGGCAATAGGCAATAGGCAATGGGCAATGGGGAAGATTGGACACGCCATACATTACGCCTCCCCGGGCTTTCCGGGGGAGGTGCCCGCAGGGCGGAGGGGGCCTTCTCTTTTTCCTCTTCACCCTTTCTTCCTATCTCCCCTTTTCTCTGCACCTTTGCGTGATCTTCGCGTCCTCTGCGTTTTTCTTGCTTCTCTTCCCTCACCCCCCCGGCACGCGCATTCCCCCTGCAACCCCATGCCGATACGCCGTCACCGCGCCGAGCACCACAAACACCATCGACGCCACACTCCGCAATCCCTGATACCCATACTTCGCGTTGTGATAAATCCAATCCTGCGTCGAATACCCGGGCGTGCTGGCATAGTTGTGGTAAATAATCGCTACCGGAAACGCCACCGCCACCACCACAAACACCGTTAATGCCGCGGCAACGATCCCGAGTTTGACCGATCCATTCCCCGCACCTCGGCAAGCCCCTATCCCGATCACCGCCCCACAGATCCATACCGCAGGGATCAGCCGAGGGCGAAAATTGGGCCAGATCGCATGCACACCCCACGCGATCCCGATCCAGAGCCCGATGCACACCATCGCCCAAAGCACCGTCGCTGCGATCCCCCGCTTGAGCCGTGGTTCGCTCGGCTCAAAGTGCTCAACCTCCACCCGCTCCGCTGTGGGCTCACCAAGCCCATACCGCGCGACCATCTCCGCCTTGGCCGATTCTTCCGCGTCGCTCACCTCGCCGAGTTCCGTCGGCTCTTTGGCGGATGAATACGCCCCGAGCGATCCAAGGTATCCCCTGACCGATCGCTCGGCGTGCTCATCCCATCCAAGCCCGAGCGTTTCATACACGCCCTCAAGCGTCCCGATCGCATCGCTGCGCAAATCTTGATACCGCACCCGCACGAACCGATCCGAACCAATCGCCTCGGCTTCTTGACAGCACTTGGTTTCGGTCGAGGCATACTCCTCGACGACCCGCTCTCGGATCGTCTGCACATCGGGCCCGTCTTCGAGCAGGTGCCCCGTCAGTGATTCGTGCAATCGCACATTCGAATCAATCACCGCCCCCGGCTCGCGCACCAGATGCACAAACTTCACATTGCCCTTGAATAACCGATCCAGCTCCGCGATCCTCGCCGTATGGCTCGGCGTCTTGAGCAGCACCACCCGATCACGGTTCCGTTTGCCCCGCGTGATTTTCCACACAAACATCGCCATCAGCGATCGCCAACGATTCAGTTCTTTCTCGCTTAACCCATCGAGCCCATGCCACCGCTTCCAATCATCCCATCGGCTCGGCCAGATGAACCGACCCGGAATCGAAGAGCACCCGCCCCAGGTGCACAGCGCAAAGTCATCTTCGCCGGGCCAGTTGGGCCCAAACCCCACCGCATCCTGAGGGCGCGTCTGCCCCAAGAACGGCACCAACACAAACCGCAAAATCGACCACCCAAACCAATACCCCTGCCCCGCCAAGCATTGATACCACCTTGGCGTCACAAACCGATCATCACAACTCATCAGATTCTGCAGATGCGTCGTCCCCGTTCGGTAGTACCCGACAATCACGATTACCCCTGGTTCATGGTTGATTTGTTGGTGGGATGGGCTTCCAGCCCGTCTCTTCTTTAAACGCCAAAATAAACTCAGCACCACCCGCTCATGGGCGGTCGCGATGGTGCCGACCAAACTCGTCACCAGAATAAACCCCAGCCTCACCCAATATCGCGGGCGCACTCCGCCCGAGCGAACAAGCATCCGAACCCAGACATCAATCGGCGCCAACGCCAACACATGGGCGACAGGCCAGGCGATGCGTCTCGGCTTTTTAGATTTTCTATTGTCAGTATCCATAAAGTGGGGCGGCACAGTACATTCGCTGAGCGGCAATGCGATTATTGAGCTCTCACGCCATTCACACTTTCCAGTTTGATTTCATCATACTGGTACTTGCGATCAACCGTAGAAATGAACATCGCATCGAATCGCCACTTGCCGCCCTCGCTCAATGAGCCAGTTGTGGCATGAGCACTAGATATTTTTACTCCGTCTTGATCGTAAGCCCCAAATTCAATCGTGAGCACTCGAAGCGCATATCCGGACTCATTGGTTGCAAGCCCAGAGATGCCTATGACGGGGTATAGCAAGGATGATTGCCGATAGGTCTTTTCAATATCAATCCGAATACCTTTTTCTACGGTAGATTCTGGAGTTTTGATATTGAGGGCTGATTGTGTAGAACATCCAGTAATGGCTGTAAATGCCAAGGTCAGCAAAATGACGAATACAAGTCGAGCGGGAAAGGAAATGTGCATGTGTGGCCTGCTTTCTTGTCGCTGAGATTTTAATCTACCAGTTCCATATTGATTATACCACATTGCTCCAACGAGCGAAGAGCGATTTCAACATCCCCTTTACTCTCCCACTTCGAGCCCTCCGCGCTCTCTGCCCTTCTGCGTACCTCTTTTCTTCTCTTCCTCTTGCCTATTGCCCATCGTCTATTGCCCTTCTCTCTTTCCCTCGCATATCCTTGCCCAATGACACACCCACTCCTCACCAAGCTCAGCCTCACCAATCACCCCCGCATCGTCACCGATTTCCGTGGCGATGAGACCCCCGAGAAGGACAATATCGTCCTCTCGATCAACCCCGCCACCGGCAAGCCCATCGCAGGCATCCGCCTCGATTCCAAAGAGGACTACGAAGCCGTCACCGCCAAATCGGTCGAAGCCTTCAAAGCCTTCCGCAAACTCCCCGCTCCCAAGCGAGGCGAGATGGTCCGCCAGATCGGCAACGCCTACCGCGAAGTCCTCGAAGAACTCGGCTCGCTCGTTTCACTCGAAATGGGCAAGATCAAAGCCGAGGGCATCGGCGAGGTGCAGGAAACCATTGATATCGCTGACTTTGCCGTCGGTCAATCCCGCCAACTCTGCGGCATCACCATGCCCAGCGAACGCCCAGAACACGCGATGAAAGAACAATGGCTCCCGCTCGGGCCCATCGGCATCATCACCGCATTCAACTTCCCCAACGCAGTCTGGGGCTGGAACGCGATGCTCGCCACAATCGCGGGCGATTCATGCGTCTGGAAGCCTTCGCTCATCGCACCGCTCACCGCGATTGCGACCAACGACATCGCCCAGCGTGTGGCATCCGAGATGGGCTTCGAGAACCTCTTCCAACTCGTCATCGGCACCGACGACATCGTCGGCGAATCCATGATCCGCGATCGCCGATACCCGCTGATCTCGGCGACGGGTTCGTGCAATATGGGGCGCCATGTCGGCTCGGTCGTTGCCGGTCGATTGGGCAAATCCCTCCTCGAACTCGGAGGCAACAACGCTGTCATCATCGAGCCCGATGCGAATCTCGATCTCGCCCTCAAGTCAACCGTATTCGGCTCTGTGGGCACCTGCGGGCAGCGCTGCACCTCGACGCGCCGATTGATCCTCCACGAGTCCATCGCCGACGACTTCTGCAGCAAACTCGTCAAAGCCTACGAAACCGTCCGCATCGGCGATCCACTCGACGAATCAACCCTCATGGGCCCGCTGATCAACGAGCAGAGCGTCGCTGGGTACGAACACGCTGTGAAAACCGCCCAAGAGCAAGGCGCCACCCTCCTCACCGGCGGCTCGCGCGTCACAAATCTTGCTGGCGATCTCGCTTCTGGACACTTTGTCACTCCTACAATTCTCCGAGCACCCAAGGATAACAACCTCCCCATGGCGCTCGAAGAAACCTTCGCCCCGATCCTGTATGTCTTCACATACAACACTTTGGACGAAGCGATCGAGATGCAGAACAGCGTCGATCAAGGACTCTCCTCCGCGATCTTCGCCGGCTCGTCAAACGCAGCCCAAAGATTCCTCGACCCATGCGGCACAGGATCAGACTGCGGGCTCGCCTATGTGAACCTGGGCACCTCGGGCGCAGAGATCGGCGGGGCATTCGGAGGCGAGAAAGACACCGGAGGCGGACGCGAGTCCGGCTCCGACGCATGGAAGGCGTACATGCGACGCCAGTCATGCACCATCGGGTTTGGAAACACACTCGAACTTGCACAGGGGATTCGCTTTGAGTGAGCAACAGAGCCAACACGATCAGACTGAAACCCTCACCGACGCACTGGCATGCGCCGCGATCGCATCTGTCCAGTCCGGCATGAAGGTCGGGCTCGGCGCAGGGCGCACCGCATCGAGAGGCATCGAACTCCTCGCCCAGCGCGTCCTCACCGACGGGCTCGACATCGAATGCGTCGCTGCTTCTGAACGAGCCGAGGACCTCGCCCGGTCCAAAGGCTTGAAGATCATCGACTTCGCCATGCTCGAAGAACTCGATATCCTCATCGACGGCGCCGACGCGGTCGATCGCAAAATGCAGGTCATGAAAGGTTCCCGCGGCGCGATGACCCGCGAACGCATCCTCTGCTGGGCTGCCAAACAAACCATCTTCATGGTCAACGCCAATAAAGTCGCCCAAAGACAAATCGGCACCGACACCCCGCTCCCCATCGCCGTGATGGCCTTCGGCTTGGTTTCGACCCGCAAAGCCCTCCGCCACATCGGAATCAACGGCGTCATCCGCCAAGACATGAACGGGCAACTCTTCATCACCGACAACGGCAACCTCATCCTCGACGCCACCCTCAACGGCTCAGAATCCCTCCCCCAACTCGCCAAAGAACTCAACGACATCCCCGGAGTCATCGACCACGGCCTCTTCATCGACGAAGCCGACACCATCCTCATCGAAAACCAAGCCGGCGAAATCGAAACCCTCAACCGCACCACCCGCTAACCTCTCCCGGTAGAACGGGCTTCTAGCCCGTTTCTTATCTTCGTAGCACAGGCGTCCCGCCTGTGTTCTTCATCTTTCATCCCGCATCCAATGAGCCGCGACCGTCAGGGAGCGGTTTTTTCATATCAGGGTGCCATGCTGGTGGCGTCTCCGGCACCTGCATGTCCTATTGAGCACCAAAGACCTGCACATGCTTCGCATGAACAGGGCACCCGGCATCCAGCCCGTCTCTTCCATCTTGCTCCTCCCTGCGCCCCGCGGGGAGGTGGCCGCGTCTTCGCGGTCGGAGGGGTGTCTTGAGAAGTTGTCCAGCGAATGCAGATTCGTAAGACACCCCTCCGTCTCGCTGCGCTCGACACCTCCCCGCGGGCGCAGGGAGGGGCAGGAGAGAATCAATTTCGTTCCCAAACATTTTCTCTCCGAGTCCTTTCGGCACCTGCATATCTTGTCGAGCACCAAAGACCTGCACATTCCCCGCATGAGCAGGGCACCCGCTCTCTCAAGCATTCACTTCTGATTTATTGAGTTCAAATCGGCTTGGATGCTCCTTCATCCGATAGTGCTGTATGTCGGGTGCAAAATTGCGAGCAAGGGACAATAACTCCACCGACAGCTTCTTATCTGACCGGCCGGGTGCCCCGACTCGCCTTCCGAGGCGCAGTCGGGTCTTTGGATATACACAGTATCGTAAGCCCGACTGCGCCTCGGAAGGCGAGTCGGGGCACCCAATAAATCCATCCCCCCTCTTCTCTGCGCCTCTGCGTAATCTTTGCGGCCTCTGCGTACCTCCCCCCTCCCACCTACAATCCAAAATGGACACCGCCACCCAACCCAAGCACACCAACGCCCTCATCAACGAGACCTCCCCCTATCTCCTCCAGCACGCACACAACCCCGTCGATTGGCACCCCTGGGGCGAAGAAGCATTCGCCGAGGCACGCGAACGCAACATCCCCGTCTTCCTCTCCATCGGCTACTCCACCTGCTACTGGTGCCATGTCATGGAACGCGAATCCTTTGAGAACGAAGCCATCGCCAAGATCATGAACGAACGCTTCGTATGCATCAAGGTCGATCGCGAAGAACGCCCCGACATCGACGAGATCTACATGGCTGCCACGACGATCTTCACCGGCTCGGGCGGGTGGCCGATGTCCGTCTTCCTCGAACCCAACTCCCGCAAACCCTTCTACGCCGGCACCTACTTCCCCCCCGAGCCCGCCTACGGGCGACCCTCATTCCCCCAACTCCTCGAAGGGCTCTCCGATGCCTGGAAAAACCAGCACGATCAGGTCATCGAGCAAGCCGAGTCGATCGCCAATGCGGTGATCCAACAAGTCGCCGCCGCCCACAAACAACCCGTCGCGGTTGGTCAGGCTCAACTCTCGAGCGCAACCTCCGCACTCCTCCAACGCTTCGACCAAACCAACGGCGGCTTCGGCGGCTCGCCCAAGTTTCCCCAACCCGTCTACCTCGATTACCTCCTCGATTTTCGTGAGTTCACCGACGACGACACACGCAAAGCCATCGACAACGCCGCCAAAAAAACACTCGACGCGATGGCGATCGGAGGCATCAACGATCAGATCGGCGGCGGGTTCCACCGCTACGCTGTCGATGAGTTCTGGACTGTGCCTCACTTTGAAAAAATGCTCTACGACAACGCCCAACTCGCTGCGCTCTATGCCCGGGCCGCGACGATCTATAACGACCCCTTCTACGCCCGCACCGCTGCGCGTACGCTCGACTACTGCCTCCGCGAGATGACCATCCAATCCGAGCCCGGCTCGACGGGTTTTTATAGCGCACAAGACGCCGAGGTCGATGGCAAAGAAGGGCTCAACTACCTCTGGACAAAGTCCGAAATCGAATCCATCCTCGGCAAGGGTTCCGACGAATCCAATCTCGCCCTCGATCTCTACAGCCTAAACTCCGGCCCAAACTTCCAAGACCCGCACCACCCCGAAGAACCCAAACGCAATGTCCTCCGCATGGACACCCGCCCCGAGCCCTACGCCTCGATGCACGCCATGCCCATCGACGCGTTCTACACCCAGCTCGATGTGATCAACGCCAAACTCCTCGCTGTGCGCACCAAGCGCAAGCAACCCCGCCTCGATGACAAGGTCCTCGTTGCGTGGAATGGTTTGCTGATCGCCGCCCTCGTCGACGCCGGTCAGGCCTTGGACGAACCCAAATACATCGAAGCCGCCCAGCACGCTGCCGATTTTATTCTCGAACACATGCAAGACCAAGATGGCCAACTCCTCCGCGCCTACCGCGCCAATGTCGCCAAGGTCCCCGCCGTGCTCGAAGACTACGCCATGCTCCTCGCCGGGCTCATCAAACTCCACCAATCCCCCTTGGCCCGCAACCAAACATCCCTCGAAACCATCACCGCGCTGGCCGACCAAGCCCATGAACTCTTCGCCGACGAATCGGGTGCGTACTACGATACAAGGGCCAATCAGCCCGACCTCTTCGTCCGCACCCGTTCGTTCCACGACGGGGCCGTTCCCTCCGCCATCGGCGTGATGCTCAACAACCTCGTCGATCTTGCCGATCTCACCGCTGCCGACGAATCCCAATCCGCGACCTACAAAGCCCGAGCTGCCAAACTCCTCAACGCCGCCTCGCCCGCACTCGCTGCTTCGCCGGTCTCCTCGATCAACTCCGCCCTCGCCCTGATCCACATGCTCGAGCACGAAGAAGACTACGCCAAACTCGGCGCATTCAAGCCCTCTGCAACCGGAAGCAGTGGGGCACCCAACCAGCCCAAGCCCATCGCCTCCCCCGTCAAAGTCTTGGTCTCGACCGACACCATCACCGTCGCCGACGACCAACCCGCCTCGTTCAAGATCGCCCTCGAGATCGACGAGGGCTACCACATCGTCGCTGCCGAACCCGGAGACTCGGAGGCCGCCAAGCTCCTCCTCCCCCTCCGCGTCGGCTTGATCCAAGGCCAAGGCATCGCCATCTACGCCGACTATCCGCCGGGCACCTCCTACGGCATCGACTCCGTCGGCACCTTCAACATCAACAAAGACCGCATCGAGTTCGAAGTCGCCATCGAAAAAGCGCCCGGGGTCGGTCCAACCCCGGGCGCTCCAATCATCGGCGTCTCATTCCAAGCCTGCGACGACTCAACCTGCCAAGCCCCCAACACCGTCGAACTCGACATCGAGATCATCATCAACGATTGATTCGCTACTCATAAGAAGCGACTGAAAACGCTGAAACGACCGCGAGAACTAAAAAGATAATATTTATCGGCCTCATCATGAGATAGAGGAACCCCGTTTCGATCATATCGTGTTCAATCATTTGTGAGTTAGCACGAGTCACTTCTGCAATCTCTATTCGAATATCTTCTTGCTCCTGAGAGGGCATGCTGTTCCAGCGATCCTCGGTTTGGGATACGATGATACTAGAAAAATCCTCTGGCCAACTTGCCAAGTCCCAAGACTTCCACTTTTTCGGCCACGGAATCTCGTCTCCGCGCTCGGCCCATTCGTCGAGCACTTCCCAGACAATCACATTCGACATTGCAACATCATCGCTGATATCCTCCGGCTCAAGCATCTCAAGGTACTGACTTACCAACAATGATGCAGTGATGTAGTTCCCGCCAACCACTCCTCCAATAGCAAGCACCGCAGCAATCAACCCATAAAATACGCCGCCGGTATCTCGGGATCCAATATTCACGCCGAAACCAACCAGCACTCCGATACCCCAAGCCAAAATGCTAATGCGAATTTGTCCGTAATAGGCGATCGCAGCCCAAATGCCAGCTCCTATCGCGGCACCGGTGCAGCCTCCAAGTATCGGATAAACCAGTTGATTTACAACATTGCCCGCAATCGAAGTGCCGGCAGAAGCAATCTTATTCTCATTCTTGGTTCGTTCTTTGCTTGCCTTTGTTTCGAGTTGTTTGCCCGATTGCGTGTTGTACCCGCACCCCATGCACACCACCGACCCGGCTTCCATCCGAGTCCCACACCCCGGGCACGCCATCGCCGCCCCGTCGATCGCGACCTCTTCGTGCACCGCGATATCCCCGAGCAGATCATCCATCCCCCCGAGCGCATCATCGTAATCGTCATACAGCCCATCATCGGCAACAACGGGTTCGGATTCCTGCTTCGCCTGCACACACGCCCGGTGCGCATACTGCCCCTTCTCATTCTTGATTCTGGGCTGACCGGCACAACTCTGCCCGCACATCACACATATCTTTTCAACATCGCTCATCACAAGTTCCCCATAAGAAAAAAGCACCGCACTTTGCGATGCTTCGATCAAGTATACACAAATATCACAAAACCACAACCCCAATCCCCAATCCCCAATCCCTAGTCCCTAGTCCCTAGTCCCTAGTCCCTAGTCCCTAGTCCCTTCTTCTATTTCTGCTCATCATCCGCGATCGAGCGCCTCATCGAGGTATCCGCGTTGATGTTTTTCATGCGATAATGATCCATAATCCCGAGGTTTCCGCTGCGGAATGATTCCGAGATCGCCTTGGGCACTTCCGCTTCTGAAAGCACCACCAACGCCCGGTTCTTCTGCTCCTCAGCCTTGAACTCCTGTTCCTGAGCAACCGCCATCGCTCGGCGTTCCTCAGCCCGCGCCTGGGCCACCTTCGTGTCCGCCTGGGCCTGGTCTTCCATCAGTTTCGCACCGATATTCACACCCACATCAACATCGGCGATATCAATCGACAGAATTTCGTAGGCCGTCCCCGAGTCAAGCCCACGCTTGAGCACCGCCTTTGAGATCGCATCCGGGTTCTCAAGCACCCCTTTGTGCGTGTCCGCCGAACCAATACTCGACACAATCCCCTCGCCCACACGCGCCACGATCGTCTCTTCCGTCGCACCACCAACAAGCCGGGACAAGTTCGTCCGCACCGTCACCCGCGCGCGGGCCTTGAGCTGAATCCCATCCTTGGCCACCGCATCAATCGTCGCGCGTCCGAGCCTTGGGTCAGGGCAATCGATCACCTTCGGGTTCACCGAGGTATTCACCGCGTCGAGAATATCACGACCCGCCAGATCAATCGCCGTCCCGATTCCCCATTGGAGTTCGATGTTCGCATTCGCCGCCGCGATCACCGCTGAGACCACATTGGTGACATTCCCACCCGCGAGATAATGATTCTCAAGCTGTCCAGTCTCGACTGAGTCAATCCCCGCCTTGACGAGCCGAACCTTATTATTCACGATGATCGCGGGGTTCACCTTCCGGAACCGCATCGCCACAATCGTCGGCAGGCTCACCCCCGCCTTCGACATCACCGCCTGGAACCACAGATTAAAGTAGGTAAACATCACCGCAAACACAACCAGCAGAACCATCCCTACAACAACGATTATGATCCAGAACAATGCGTCAGGCATCGGTATCTCCTTCGCTCAACCGACAAGTACTTCACTCGCCAGAGCCCGATCAGCAAACGCCGACCAAGCCTCAACCGGCACCCAAGGCACCAGCGAACACCATTATACACCCTCACCCTTCTCCACGCACCTCAATCGTCAACCCATCGACCTTGCTCACCCGCACCCCATGCCCACGATCAATCACCCCGCCCACCGCAATCGCATCATGGCGGGCCCCATCCACCTCGATCACCCCGCTCGGGCGCATATCCGTCGCCGCCACCCCCGATTTGCCTACCAGATCCTCCCGCCCCGCCAGTTGAACCTTGGTCGTCTCGCGCCGTTGCTGGGCGATTTCCTCGCTGCCGGGCCCGAGCATCATCCTGCCCAAAGGCGTGCTGGGCAACAGTTCCACCGCCCACAAAAAGGCCATAGGCCCAAGAATCACCGTCCCCAATGACCCGATCGCACCCCACATCATGTCATACCGGAACAAAAACACCACACCCACAATCGCGCTCACCAATGCGCTCAGCCCCAAGATCCCACCCGAAGGCACAAACGCCTCGAGCACAATCAAAAGCACCCCAAGCCCAAGCAATCCAATCCCAATAATCAGCAAACTATCCATCAGCCCGTTCCTTCTTCTATATCGGCATCCGCATCTGAATCATCATCCACCGCCTCGACCTCGATCCGCATCTTCGTCGCCGATACCACCCGCACCCGCACCCCAGATTCTATAAACCCGAACGCCGAGTACACATCCACGATCTCGCCCTCGATATCCGCCTGCCCAATCGGAAACAAAGGCGTCGTCGTCACGCCCTCATCCCCAACCTTCACCGACCCATCATCGGGCACAATCGCATGCAGCATCGTCTTCTGAGGCATCCCCCCAACCCCACTGGCTCCACTCAACACAAACTTATCAAACAAAGGCAGGCTCTGCGCATTCTTCACCAATAACCACCACCCAATCCCCGCCGTGATAAACGCCAGAAACACCGTCACCGTCCCCGTCATCAAATCCTTCTGCACCGAAGGGTCCGACATCGAACCCCCCGCGCCCACAAAGCTCGCAATCAGCCCCCCAAACAGCGCCACGAACCCGATCACCCCGAAGACCCCAAACCCAGGAACCACAAACGCCTCGATCGCCAGGAAGATCACCCCGAGCACAATCGCAATCAACTCCCACCACCCGCTGAGCCCGATCAACGCCCCAGGGCCAAAGAGCAGCACCAACGCCCCGATCGCCACCGCCCCCGCGATCCCCGTCCCCGCCATCATCATCTCCACAAACACCGCCATCAACAGCACCACAATCAGCGCCCCACGCACAACGGGATTCAACAAAAATCGCACCACCTTCTCCGTCACACTGATCCGCACCCGCACCATCTCGTCGGCTCCAAAGAACGCCATCAACTCTTCATCATCCTGCACAATCCCCGACGAGAACCCGAAATATTGCATCTGGTCATCACGCATCACGATGGCTGACGACCCATCGGTGATGTACCCGACAAGCCGATACTTCCCGCGATCCGCCGCGGTGAAAAACACGCGATTCGATTCGGCTTCGAGGGCATATCCCTCTTCTTCATTCTCAAACTCTCGCGCAATATCATTGAGCGTCGGGCTCGCCGGGCGATAGGCGTTGGGATCATCTTCTGTGTCATCCCCGCCCTCGTCTTTGACCACATCGGCAATCACCTCCTGGGCGTCATCCCCCGCATCCGCATCCGTGCTGCTGGTGGGTTGTATATTCTCTTTCTTCTCCCGGTAAGTCTTCACCCCGCCCGTCACCTCCGCGAGCATCGGCTTGCCCCGCACCACATCCCCCTCAAACACCAGCCGATACTCCTCCTCATTGATCGCGATCCGCTCGCCCGTCTCCACATCCTCGACGAGCCACAACTCGATCCCATCGACCACAATCGCCTGCGTCAAATACTCATCAAACCCGCTCCGCCTCGCCGAGTCCATCACATCCGACATCAAAGGCGGCAGCAACTTCGTCCGCTCACCAGGACTCAACCCACGCAACCCCCCGGGCCCGAATGTAATCACAAACGAGTCCCCAAACGAAGCCGGGTCACTCGTCACAATCTCATCACACGCCAAGGCAATAATCGCCCCCCCCGAATACGCATCCGGGCGCACCCACGCCACCGTATTGTCAATCGACGAGGATTTGATCGCATTGGAAATCTCCAGCACCGCCCCAAGTTCACCGCCCGGCGAGTTGATCTCAAAGACCATCGCCTCCATCCCCGCCTTCTCCGCCGCCTCGATCCGACGCTTGACCGACAACGCCGTCACCTGGTCGATCGCCCCCTTGACTGTTATCACCGCGATCCGATCCGCCTGCCGGGATGCCGGGATCGAAACCACCGAAACCGGCGGCACCGGTAGCACAGGCGTCCCGCCTGTGTCTTTCCCTCCCCCATCTGCATCCCCAACCCCCAGAGCCGCCCCAACCCCCAAAGCGAGACAAAGCCCCCAAACGATCCGATGGACGATTCCGACACCTGCTCTGTTGTTCTTCTGTATATGCACGCCTGCATTATAAGGGATCAACCACCCAAAGATTCACCCCAACCCCATCAATCCCAAATCATAAAAAAACCCCGAATCCACCGATCCGAGGCTCCAATCCCAATCCAGTCATCAATCCCTACGGACACCCGACCGACAAAGCCGCGAGAAACGCACTCACATCAAAGTTGTTGAACTGCCCATCACCATTGAAATCCCCAGCCGGTTCACGATTTCGGAACGCTTCAAGAAAGGCCGACAGATCAAAGAAGTTGAAATCACCATCGCCGTTCATATCAGCCGGGCAATTCACTTCACACGAGTTGGAAACATCAAGAATCTTCAGCCCGGTGCTCTGATCCACAACATACAACTCATCGCCCTGAACCGTAATATCTCCGATAAACCCGATCGAAGAGTTGATCCCAATGACTCCGACTGCTCCCGGATCACTGACATCGAGCACAAGCAACTCCCTCGACCCATTCATCACATACGCATCATCGCCATCGACCGCCAGGTTGTTCCCGGCGATGAAAAACGGATCCGCCGCCGACGGGATCGTGAACTCCCCAAGCAACCCCGGCTCCGTCGGATCACTCACATCAAGAATCGTGAGTTTCCCGTCACTGAGCACAAACGCTCGTCCATCTTCAACCTCAATATCCCGCGCGTCAAAGCCCGGAGCAGCATACGACCCAACCAAAGCCGGCGCCGCCGGATCACTCACATCGTAAATCACCATCCCCGCATTGCCATCGCTGATATAAAGCATCGAACCCACAACGGCCATGTCGCCGATAAGTCCATCCGTCTCAACTTCGCTGTGCACCGACATCGCACCCGGATCACTCACATCCACCACCCGGAACAAACCGGATTCCGAGTTGCCAAGCTGGGCATACAAAGTATCACCAACCACCTGGATATTCCGGTTCCCGCCGACATCAAGCGTTCCCATCGCTGAAGGCGAAAAGGGATCGTTTAGGTCTACAGCCAGAATGCCCTGAAAACCCCACCCATCAATCGCAATATACGCGATACGCCCAGCGATATGCGCGTCATACACAAAGCGATACGGCCCAGGGACTTCAACACCATAAATGGACAAAACGCCCGGAAGCCCAGCACCCATGACCCCAATGATATCCATCTCCGCGCCATACGCGGTGGTCACCGCCAATGGCCCGTCGACGGATACCGAAAGATACCCTGTCTGAGTATCTCGATCTTGAGACCAGAGCACATCAGCCTGCACACAATCATCATCCTGCCCCAAAGCCGGAGAGCCAAGCCCCCCAACGCCACCCAAAGCCAAAGTCCCGCCAATAAAGCCGCTCAAGGTCTTCTGCAAGTTCATGCTGATCTCCAAGTCCCCAACCATCCGGACGAAAAACCATTCTTGTGCGTGATCCAGTCGAGTATACAACAAACCCGACCCCATCGGAACCGATGTATAACAATGTTGCCTCAAACACCCGTGTGGGTTCCATCAAAGCATGTTTCTCGCCACAGATATATAAAAAAGCCCCCCAGATTTACTAATCAGGGGGCAAATCGAATCGCGTCATATCCCAAAGGTAATCGCCTGTTTACGCACAGATCACGCGCACCCACCACTAAACGCCGCCAAAAACGCGCTCACATCAAAGAAGTTCAACGCTCCATCCCCGGTAAAGTCCGCCGACGCATCCCCCGCTCCAAACGCACTCAAGAACGCGCTCACATCAAAGAAGTTCAATGCCCCATCCCCATTCATATCCGCCGGGCATCCCCCTGCACAATCAAGCTGCACATCAACAATCAGCAAATCCAAAATCCCCGGCGCATACACGATCGAATCAATCACTGCAATCCCATTGCCAAAGTCCGCATTGGCATCAAACGCCCCGAGCATGACCATCACCCCAGGGTCACTCACATCGACCACATGTACCTCGTCCCCATCGACCTGCACATACGCGATCGTCCCCTCGATCGCCACAAACCGCGCAGCCGTCGGCGTCGCATACACCCCGACTACCACAGGCGCCGTCGGATCACTCACATCAACCACCACCATCCCCCCAGGACCGTCAGCCACATACGCCAACGCCCCCTCGCCCACTCCATGAACAGTCACATTGATCGCCACCCCATCGGTATCTATTTCACCAACAACAGTGAGCGCCGCCGGATCACTCACATCCAGAATCCGCAATCCCCCCTGATCCTGCGCCACATAGGCCAGCGTCCCAACCACATCCACCCCGTTGCTCGTGCTCCCAAGCGAATCAATCCCGGCCTGAGTCGCCGATGCCGGCTCGCTCACATCAGCCACCACCAACCCCGACACCCCATCACAGAGATACGCATACCCACCAACCACATCCACCCCAAACACATTCCCGCTGGGCGTGTCAAAGGCCCCCACCAAACTCGTATTCGTCGGATCACTCACATCCACAATCTCAAGGGCGACATTGCCGCCTGTCTTGCCCATATACGCCACGCCCGCTGGATCGACAAAGCCTGTCAGTGCAAAGGCAAACCCATCTGGCGACACAAACGCCCCCAACGCCGTCGGCCCCGTCGGATCGCTCACATCCACAATCTTCAAAGTCCCCTGAAGCGTCGTCACATACGCCACCGACCCGATCACCTCCACATGAGCCGCAAACCCGTTGACCCCGTAACTCCCCACAACCACAGGCTCAACCACACACCCGTCTTCAGCCCCAAGCGCACCCGACCCCGCGCACCCAACGCCTACCAGCGCGATCCATCCCAACCCTGCACATCCGATCTTCATCAACCACTCCCATCGCTTGCCCATACAACATACAAAGGGCCCCAACAGAAGAGTCTACCTCACCCTCGCCCCCCAGCCACCAAAATCCACCCTCAACCCTCTATTCCCCACCCCAAACCCGCACAACCCATCAATAACCACCCCCGGACGCCCCTCCAAACCAAGCCTGAGCCCAAAGGCTTTATTGTGTCAACAGATGCTCCGCCAACCGCTCCATGAGTTTCTGTTGAGCAATCAAACGGATATCCCCGTCAGGATCATCCAAAAATCCAACCGCAATCTGATCGAGCAGTTCATCATATTCAGTACCGAGTTCAATTGGCAGGTTCTCAATAAGCCATCGCTTGATGTCAGGATCATCATCGTCCGCCAACTGCGCAAAGTTCTTCACCCATGCCTTGATATGCGATGTGGGACCGAATGGGTCATAGCCCAAGGGGAGTGGTGGGGCTCCATCGGGGTCTGCGAGCAACTCATTGAGAATGAAGGGGTACGCCTGCTCTCCGTTGAGATTATGGCGGAGCATTATATCGAGACCGATACTGAAAAAGGTCTCATTTCTTTTTACATCATTTGGATACATCCGCGTGTGATTATCAATAGCCAGATCGATCGCGTGCTCATAGTTTTCTAGGTACGATGCTGAACCGTTCTGTTCGTTGAGCTTCTGAGAACGCTGGACACGCTGAAAAACAGTCAACGCATGAGCACGCACGCCCAGATCGTTCGACGAAAACATCGCATCGAGATTGTCTAAGAGTTGCTGCTTCTCTTGGGCAGAAAACTCCTCAGAGAAATATCCCAAGTATGCAGCCCGGCTTATCAAATCCATTTTCAGTGGGTCCTCGGCCGCGTCGAGGAACTCGTCTTGAAGCTGCCCCAGAATACCTGCATCGCCGGCAAGAGTCATTGAAACCCCCCGGCGAGTACCATCATTGCTTGTGAGATTGACGCGGAATGCATCGCTCAAGAGACGCTCATCGAGATCCGAGATGGCTCGTTTCAAATGAGCAGTTATGAGCGATTCAGTCTTCTCATATGATTCCACATCCAAATCTCCCGACTCGTCATAGTGCCCATTGGGGGCGGTTTGAGATTGGATATCAGCACGGATCCAAGAACGGGCGAGATAGTACGGCCCCTCGTTTGAAATCTTGATGGTGACCGGATTCTCTTCTGTTATCGCATCAAGCATGTCGCGAGCGCTCAATCGAAGCAGCCTATCCGCGTCGATTGATGGACTTATCCATTCCCTGTCCCGATTCCCCCCCAGATAAACGCGAGGCCCATGGGTCAGTTCGGAGTTTACCGATTCGATAAGCTCAAATCGTTTGATATCCCACCGGTCATCAGCATTCAAAAACATACCCTTGGCAAGTTGTTGCCCGAATCGGCGTCGCCTTGAATATGAGAACCCGTTGACATCGTCCAAATTCGCGTCGAGCCGGTCTTCAAGCGTTGATTCATAAGGCGAGTTTTTAGAGAGAATCCATTCCTCAGGCAACCAATCCCATCCGGCCATCAGCATCCACGACGGCACCGCTGCGAACCAATCCGTCTCCGCCACCCGCCGATGCACCGAAAACCCATACGCGCTGAGCCCAAACATCCCAAATGCCACCACAAACGCCCACCTCGCCCGTCGGCTGCGCTTGAACTGCCGCACGCTCTTCGCCGTGCGCCCACACTCGGGGCATTGAAGCCCCGCCGCATCGCTCATGTCATACCAACACTTGGGACACCGCACCCGCCCGCGCGGCCGATCGCCGATGATCGCCCAGACAAGCACAAAGACGCCAAAGAGCCCGACGCTACCCGCGATGATCGCGACGGGTGTCGTCCACCGATCATATGAATCGGTATACAGCCGCTCAATATGAATCGCCATCGCCGCTGCGAATAGGGCAACGGTTGCGCAAACAAACATCAGCGCCAGCCCAAGCCAAAACGACCGAGCCGACCGCTGAGCAACCAGCCGCTTGCGCCTGCGCGCCACCGCTTCCGAAACCCATCGCACAAACAGCGAAAAACTCCAGCACGCCATCAATGACGCGATCACCCACAGCAATATCACCCAAATACCCATACCCCCAGTATACGACAACCCCGCACATCAGGTTTCGTCATTTCCCGGCCAGTGTCCGATGCCCATCCCTCGAAAAACTCGCCTCCCCCGGGCCTCCGGGGGAGGTGTCGAGCGCAGCGAGACGGAGGGGGTCCATCTTCTTTTCCTTCGACCTTCCATCCACTCACCCAAACCCCACCCGATTCCTCAGCACCCCAATCCCCTCAATCTCCACCTCGACCACATCCCCATCATTGAGCCAGACCTGAGGCTCACGCGCCATCCCAACACCACTCGGCGTCCCCGTCAAAATCACCGTCCCCGCTACCAGCGTCGTCCCTTTACTCAGTTCCTCAATCAACACATCCACCGGGAACATCATCTGCGAAGTCCGCGCATCTTGCATCACCGCCCCATTGACCCGGCACACAATCCCCAAATCCAACATATCATGCCCGTTGCGTTCCAACTCTTCAACGCTCACAACCCTCGGCCCAAGCGGACAAAAAGTATCAAACCCCTTCCCCCGACAGAACTGCCCCCCCGACCCCTTCTTCTGCCACCACCTGGCCGACACATCATTGGCGCACGCAAACCCAAGCACATACCCCATCGCATCGCCCCGCGAAACATCCTTGCAATCCTTCCCAATCACCACCGCAAGCTCACCCTCAAAGTCCGTCTGATTTCCCCCGAATGCTTCATCGCGTGCAATGGGGGGGATCACAATCGCTTCTCCATCCCCAATCACACTCGCCACATTCTTCGTAAAAATCATCGGCCGCTCCGGCGCCTCAATCCCCTGCTCCGCCGCATGGGCTGCATAGTTCCGCCCAATCCCAAAGATCTGCCGGATCGGAACAGAACCAGTCGAAGTCACAATCTCGCTACCCGTCGGTGTGGTGTTGATCTTCATGCTGGGATCATATCGCAATGATCTGTCCTGTGTATTGCATCTTTCTTTTCTGTATCGAACCCGCTCAGACGATTTCAGGCCCGACCATGCGAACAATCGAGTGTGTCCGATCCCTCTGATCCATCATCAAACCCGAATCAAGGTTCGGGTAGCCGCCGTTTCCGTCGCCCGGTGGCCTCGCCGGTCAAACTCGTCACCCTCGCGTTCCTCTCCTTCCACCCCAACGCCATGCCCTGGCTGGCGCGGGCCAACTACGCCCGCGAACTCCGCGCCGCCTTCTTCCTCCCCTGGGCCATCGCTGCAACCGAAGGCGGCGTCATCGGGTTCATCGTCCGCAAACTCTACGAAGATGTCATCGATGACCGAACCCTCAACTACTTCGCAGGCGCGCTCATCGCCGCCCCCGCACTCGCCAACATCACCTCATTCCTCTGGGCGATCCTCGCCCACGGCAAGCGCAAAGTCCCATTCATCACCGCCCTCCAACTCGGCGTCCTGATCTCCATCGCACTCATGGCCCTCGCCCCACGCACGCCGGGCGGGCTCATCATGCTCGTGGCCGCTGCTTTCAGTGCTCGGATACTCTTGGCTGGGATTGTCACCATCCGCGCCACGATCTGGGGCGTGAACTACCCGGCCCAGCGCGCCAAGCTCACAGGCAAGCTCCAAACAGTGTCAGTCACCATCTCCTCGCTCATCGCCATCGGGCTCGGCGCAGCGATGCAGTACAACGAAAATGCGTATCGGATCCTCATCCCCATCGGCGGGCTCGTCGCCCTCGCCGGCGTCTCGTCCTACGCCCGCATCCGCCTCCGATCCGAGCGCAGCATCCTCAAAAACGAACAAGAGCAAACCGAAGCCGACAACAAAACTTCAATTCTCTCGGGTTTCAAAGTCCTCAAAGAAGACAAATCCTACCGCGCCTACCAGATATGCCAACTCCTCCTCGGGTTTGGCAACATCATGTCATGGACGCCCTTCGTTATCATGGCCAAACAGCAGTTCGATGTCGGCTACCTCCAAGGAATCTTGCTCACGCAGGTGATTCCGTTGATGATGATGCCCTTCACCATCCCCCTCTGGGCCAAGTTGATTGACAGCGTCCACATCATCCAGTTCCGCGCCTTCCACTCATGGATATTCGTGGGCTCGATGGTGTGCGCACTGGCTGCGGGATTGACCGGCTCGATTGAATACCTTTTCGCCGCCTCCATCCTCCGAGGCATCGCCTTCGGCGGCGGCGCGTTGGCATGGAACCTCGGACACCTCCAGTTCGTCAAAGCGGAGAAATCACAGGACTACATGTCAATCCATGTGACGCTGACCGGCTTGCGAGGACTGACAGCCCCCTTCGCAGGCGTCGCCCTGTACAACTACCTCGAGCATCAGCAGGCGGGCGCGGGTGCATATACATTTGTGGTAACGCTTGCGATTACGACCTGCGGTGCGTTGGGGTTTTATTATTTGTACACGCGGCTTCGCAGCGGGAGGAAGGAGTGAGGTGGGGGAGAGGTGGGAAGAGCAGCCCATCTCCGTGTTCGAAATTTTCTCAGATCCGGAATAATCCGCCGCCCGCCCCCGTTCACCCTACCAACACAACCACCCACCCGATCAATCCCCACAGTCCTGTGCGTGAGGCCCGGGAAGAAGCCTCACCGTTTCTCCCGGGCCTTCCTTGAATGTCAAACTTGGCATGCCCCCTTACCCTCATGACCACCACCTTCCATGAATCTCCTACCCCCCATATAAACCGAATATATTCCCTTTGCTTCCTGGCAGAAAATGATGTACACTTACTCGGTCAACTCACAAGGATACCGATTTGACAATGTTTCTCAAATTTACATGCTCTATGAAAGCAAATATTTTTTGAGCACAGCCATAGCCAATGCATCTTGAAACAGAGGATTAAAATGATCACAGATAAAAGAAAAACCAATGGACAAAATAGAACCAGACTACTGGGCATCGCCTCAAGCCTGATGGTTCTGATGTTTGTAAGCCAAACACACGCGCAATCATGCCTCCACCCCACATCGAGAATACTCCCCGATGACGGAACAGTGGGTGATGCATTCGGGGCCTCAGTGTCTATTAGTGGTACCACTGCCGTCATTAACGGCGCTGGCTCGGCCTATGTATTTACATACACCGATGGTGCATGGACTCAGTATACTGAACTCCTCCAGAATGGCGGAGGCACAAATTCAGTTTCTATCAGTGGCGATACCATCGTTCTTGGGGCACCGCTTGATAATGTCAATGGAGCACGGCCCGGCTCCGCGTATGTTTTTCGAAAAATAAATGGCCTATGGATTCAGGAAGCCAAGCTACTAGCTGACGATGGAGCCCATTTGGATTCGTTCGGCAGATCCGTTGCCATTGACTCCAATACCATTGTCGTGGGAGCACACCAAGACGATGACCAAGGCAATAACTCCGGCTCGGCGTATGTGTTTACACGATCTGGGGGTGTCTGGACTCAGCAATCAAAGCTCATAGACGCTCCTGGAAACAGGCCCCGCAACTTCGGTATTGCTGTCTCTATAAGCGGAGATACAATTGTGGTTGGAGTGAATGACGACGAGGACATTGGCTTCATCCGAGCTGGTTCTGCTCATGTTTTCACACGAACAGGCGTCATATGGACACTCCAGGGGAACCTTCGCTTTGCTGATAAAAATTCAAGTGCAACTTTTGTCCGCTCAGTTTCAATCAGTGGTGACACGGTCATTGTTGGCACTGTAGAAGACACTAAAAAAGGTCAAAATGCTGGTTCAGCATATGTATATGTACGCACAAGCGGTGCATGGTCCCAGCAGGCGAAACTCCTGCCTATGGATGGTTCTGAGGGCCAACTCTTTGGTACGTCCGTCGCAACGAGCGGCGACATGGCAGTAGTCGGAGCATTTGGGGATGACTCTGCGTATGTATTCGCTCGAACCGGTGAGACTTGGAGTCAACAAACCAAAATCCAACCCATAGAATTAGGGGGTGGCTTTGGCGGATCTGTTTCAATCAACGCCAAGACAGTTCTCATTGGTGCAAATCGGGATCGTGTAAATGGATCAAACTCCGGCTCCGCATACATCACCGACTACAACGCACCCAGCTGCACAGCCGATTTGACCGGTGACTGCGCCTTGAACTTCTTCGATATATCCGAGTTTCTCAGCGCATTCTCGGCAAAGGACATTGTTGCAGATTTCAACAACGATGGCCTCTTCAACTTCTTCGACATCTCCGCCTTCCTCAACGCCTACTCCGCAGGCTGCCCATAAAACCAAACCTCAACTCCCCCCAAAGCCGCACCCAAATCGTGCGGCTTTTTCACGCCCCAAACACCCCCACCACCCCCCAAAACCGACTACAATACCCAAACAACCACCCCTCACCACACCACAAGGACGCCCGCCATGAAAATCCACGAATACCAAGCAAGAGACCTCCTCGACTCCTACAACATCCCCGTCCCCGCAGGCGAGCTCATCACTACCGCAGACCAAGCGACCCAGGCCTACAAAACAATCGCCGCCAACCAAGACTCAACCCTCGCCGTCGTCAAGGCCCAGGTCTTCGCAGGCGGGCGAGGCAAAGCCGGGTTCGTCAAACTCGTCAACTCACCCGATGAAGCACACGAAGCCGCCAAGTTCATGTTCTCAAACAAAATGGTCTCCCCCCAGACCGGCCCCGAAGGGCTCGATGTCAACAAAGTCCTCATGGCCGCCGGCGTAGACATCGCCGACCGCGAACCCGGCAAACCAGACGAATACTACCTCGCCATCACCACCGACCGCAACTCCAAACAAAACACCCTCATCGCCTCCCGCGAAGGCGGCGTAGAAATCGAACAAGTCGCACACGACACACCAGAACGAATCGTCAAACAACCCATCCACCCAGTCCTCGGGCTCCAACCCTACCAAGCCCGCGATGTCGCGTTCGCACTCGGATTCAAGGGCAAGCAGATCAACCAAGCCGTCAAAATCATGCTAGCCCTCGCCAAGCTCTACACCGACAAAGACTGCTCCATCGCCGAGATCAACCCCCTCATCGTCACCCCCCCAACCTCAACCCACCCCGACGGCCAAGTCATCGCCATCGACGCCAAGTTCAACTTCGATGACAACGCACTCTTCCGCCACAAAGACATCGCCGCCCTCTTTGATCCAACCGAAGAGAATCCCGCAGAAGTCCGCGCAGAAAAAATGGGCCTCACCTACATCGCACTCGACGGCAACATCGGCTGCCTCGTCAACGGCGCAGGACTCGCCATGGCAACAATGGACACCATCAAACTCTTCGAAGGCGAACCCGCAAACTTCCTCGATGTCGGAGGCTCAGCAACCGAAGAAGCAGTCACCGAAGCATTCAGAATCATCCTATCAGACAACGCAGTCAACGGCATCCTCGTCAACATCTTCGGCGGCATCATGCAGTGCGACATCATCGCCCAAGGCATCGTCAACGCCGCCAAAGAAATCGGATTCAGCATCCCCCTCGTCGTCCGCCTAGAAGGCACCAATGTAGACGCCGGCCGAAAAATCCTAGAACAAGCCGCCGCCGACCTGCCGACGCTCCAAGCCGCATCAGATCTAGGTGACGCGGCCCAGAAAGTCGTTGCGGCGGTGGGAACATAATGATTTCTCAATGCTCAAATACTGTTTCGATTGATGATCTAAATTTGCAAGACCTCGCGACCCCCTCCGATGTGCTCGATGCTTGCCTCCCCGCAACACTAAGCAAAAGGGAACTGACACAAAGCCTTATTCCATCTCTGGCCAAATCTCCATCAGATATAAGCACCATCGACAATGCGCTGAGGCAAGTGCCGACAAAGCATCGCCTGATCTGCCATGACTCAACAAAGGCCGATTTTCTCGCACCCAACAGCGTCCATCTCATCGTCACCTCACCACCCTATTGGACACTCAAGCAATACAACCAATCCCAAGGCCAACTCGGTGACATCTCAGAATACGACCAGTTCCTCGAACTCCTCGACCAAGTCTGGGAGCATTGCTACAGAGCACTCGTGCCCGGCGGGCGTCTTGTCTGTGTCGTAGGCGATGTCTGCCTCTCACGCCGAAAAAACAACGGCCGCCACACCGTCGTCCCCCTCCACGCCTCAATCCAAGAACACTGCAGAGTCATCGGCTACGACAACCTCACACCAATCATCTGGTACAAAATTGCAAATGCCGCATACGAATCAGATGGCGGCGGAGCAGGATTCTTGGGCAAGCCCTACGAGCCAAACGCCGTCATCAAAAACGATATCGAGTTCATCCTGATGGAACGAAAATCAGGCGGATACAGAAAACCAACCAGCAGCCAAAAGCTATTAAGCGTCATCGCCGAAGACAGATATAGCAAATGGTTCCGCCAAATCTGGTCTGATGTCACCGGCGCATCAACCAAAGACCATCCAGCCCCATATCCAATCGAACTCGCCGAACGGCTCATCCGCATGTTCAGTTTCGCAGGCGATGTCGTCCTCGATCCATTCGCAGGAACCGGCACCACACTCATCGCCGCCGCCAACGCCGGGAGAAACTCGATCGGCATCGAACTCGATCCAGACTACACCAAGTATGCCGCCGATCGAATCGCAACAAGCTGCACCGATCTCTACACCCAGCCGGACATCGTGGTATCACTATGATGGGTAATCAAGAACTCCACAAGAATGTCGAGGATGCAATCCGCCAGTTCTGGGCAGTTCGAGAAGAACAAGGAAAAAGCCAAGGAAAGGAGTCAGGAAAAGATCGAGGCACTCGAGTAAGCGTCACCGGCGGCAAACAACTCAACGGCTTTGTCAAACTCCTCACCCAACTCTGCACCGATGCAGGCGTAGCTCAAGACGCAATCAAAATCAGCACGAAAGAAGTCATCTTACCCGGCTATTTCAGGCCCACAAAGCGATGGGATATGATTGTGCTCGTCAATGGCCACCTTCATGCGGTCATCGAACTCAAGTCACAGTTTGGATCATTAGGCAACAACGCAAACAACCGTGCAGAAGAAGCCATTGGAAACGCGCACGACTTCTGGACAGCATACCGCGAAGGCGCATTCAAACCATCACCAAAGCCATGGCTCGGCTACCTCTTCCTTCTCGAAGATTCCAAGAAATCACACGCCCCTGTCAAAATCGACGAACCACACTTCAAAGTATTCCCAGAGTTCAAAGATGCCAGCTATGTCAATCGCTACTCTATCCTCTGCCAAAAACTAATCCGCGAGAGATTATACGACGCAGCCGCACTGCTCCTCAGCATTCCCAACTCGTCAGCCAAAGGCCATTTCACAGAACCAGAACCCGAAGCAACAATCGAAAGATTCGCCAAATCACTCGTCGCTCACATCTCAGTAAACTCCACCAAATAACCGAGTGCCGCGTACCTCTTCTCCCCCAACAACCCCATCCGTGCGCAAAATCAAGGCCCTCCAGCAATCCCCCTTGAGCCGCCCCTCCCCCCGCTCTACAATTCCCCAAACCCGCACAACCACGCCCCAAGAAATCAATCCTGCCAAAGGAGGCATGCCATGCCGAGAAGATGTAAACTCGTATCGAGTTTGTATCTTCGCCCCGACAACTGAGGGAGTTTGTCCGACGAGTTGTTCGCGGCGGCCTAGGCTTGGGGATGAATATCTTTGATCCGTTGCCTTCGCATGATTCTGAGTCCCGCAATGGGTGTCCGGTTTTTACGCCCAGCGGGGGGCCGCCTCAGACTGATGGGATTCCGTCGGCGGTGTATGAGGCGATGGGGGAAGAGCAGATTCTGGCTTTTTTCGAGGCGTTTTATCGTCGGCTTGGGGAGTCTGCGATTGCTGACATGTTTCCGAGTTCGGAGAAGAATCTGATGCGGTCGGCGGAGAAGAGTGCGGCGATGTTTACTTTTTTGTTTGGGGGGCCTCATGTTTATCAGCGGAAGTATGGGCGGCCGATGATGCGGGCGAGGCATTTGCCGTTTGTGATTACGGAATCGGGTCGGCAGGAGTGGCTTCGGTGTTATCAGTTGACGCTTGATGAGGCGGCGGAGAAATATAACATGCCCGAGGAGCATATCCCGGCGGTTTGGGAGTTTGTGGTTGCGTTTAGTGCTTGGATGGTCAACGCTGAGGACGAAGGAACTGGAGTGAATCAATGAGTCGAATGATTAAAATGTCCCCGCTGTTTCTGTTGGCACTCGTACTCACCGGGTGCTCATCTACGGCCTGCCGGCAAAGTTGGAAAACGGAGTTTCAGACTTTGCGGGTGGAAGCCAAGATCAATGCCTGGCATCAGGCTGCGGCGTTAGGTATGTACAAACTTTACTTCGATGCGATGACGGATGATGCGGTGTTTATGGGGACGGATGCGAGTGAGCGGTGGGGGAAGGGGGCGTTTATGGAGTATGCCCGCGAGCCGTTTGCCGATGGGCATGGGTGGACTTATGTGGCGAGCGATCAGCATGTTGCTTTTTCGGCTGATCGGCGGACGGCTTGGATTGATGAAGTGCTCGCCCACGAGACCTATGGCACGCTCCGGGGGACGGGGGTGCTGGTGAAGGTTGGTGATGATTGGAAGATCGCGCAGTATTCGTTGACTTTTTTGGTGCCCAATGAGAAGGCGGGGGCGGTGGTGGGGGTGATTGGGGGGGAGTGAGGCTATGGGCAGTCGGTGTTGAAGGCGGTGAGGAATGCGGAGATGTCGAAGAAGTTGTAGCGGCTGTCGTTGTTGAAATCGGCGATGGGGCGGCGCTCGGTGAAGAGGCGGATGAAGAGTTCGATGTCGAAGAAGTTGAGGGTGCGGTCGAGGTTGAAGTCGGCGGGGCAGGGGGCGGGGAGGGAATAGAAGACGCGGGTGTCGCGTCTATCGCTGCTGCCGGCGATGAGGTCGAGTCCGCCGTCGCGGTTCATGTCGAGGGCGTCGACAGCGGAGAAGTCATTGTCATCGATGGAGATGGCGAGGGCAAAGACTCTTGGGGCGGTCTGGAACATGATGGTGAGTGAGTTTTTGAATCTCTCGGTGCTTCGGTAGTTGCAGGTGTAAAGGTCGGGGAGCCCGTTGTTGTCGAGGTCGGCAGCGTGGACTTCGGCGGCCCCTTTGCCGGCGAGGTAGACGGGGGTGGTGGAGAGGCCGGTGGGTGAGCCGTAGAGGATGACGATTTCGCTTTGATCGTTGTTTGTCATCAGCACTTGGACATCATCGAAGCCGTCGAGGTCGAGATCGCTGACTTCGATCCAGTATTGGTAGAGTTGATATCCGGTGTAGGCGTGGATGGGGATTTGGATTGATGGGGTGAAGTTGCCCGAGCCGTCGTTTTCGTAGACGGCGATGGTTGGGGAGGTGTCTGCGGGGGCTTCGATGCTGATGAGTTCGAGATCGCCGTCGTGATCGTGATCGAGGAGGGCGATCATGTGGGTGTTTGTGTTGTTGGTGTATGGTTCGATGGGCGAGATTGGGCCTGGGGTGAAGTTGGCTTCGCCGTCGTTGAGCCAGACGAGGACGGATTCTTGGTTTGCACCGCCGAAGAAAGGATCAATGATGCCTCGGATGACGATGTCGTTGTCGCCATCGGAGTCGATGTCGCCGATGTCGAAGGATGAACTGGTTGATTCAAATTGGATGCCGAGGTCGGTGAGCATTTGTACGAAATTTGTATTGTAATTCAGGCTATCTGGTTCATATATTTCGCCGTAGTTTGGGACATCGACATTGAGGAAAATTCCGGGAATTACATCGGGATTTGTCGACGACTTGAGCGAGAGTAGTTCTCGTCTATTGTCTGTATCTAGATCGGCCACGACGGTTCTGAATCCAATGGATCCATCTCGAAAACGGGTGTTTCTTGGGTTGCGGTCGTAATCCCATAGATCTTCGTCGTTTCTTCTTATTGTTTTGATATAGGAAAGTTGTGCTGTCGTAATAACTTCGGGTTCGCCGTCGTAGTCGAGGTCGGCGTGGGTGAGGTGGGTTGTTGCTCTGGCGTAGATTGTTTCTTGTTCGTTGAGCACGGCGTCGGGCATGAAGGGGTTGCCTAGGGTTGCCCAGAGCATGATGGCGTGGTGGTCTCTTGTTGTGTTGTCGAGGTCGAGATCGACATAGTCGCGGACAATGGTTGGGGTGATGAGATCGAGGACGCCGTCGTTGTTGATGTCGGTGTAGACTTTTTGGAAGTTTACAACTTCATATTCTGGAATTTGTTCTGCATCAGGCTCATTGAAGTTTCCGTCGCCGTGGATGCGTGAGGTACTTGAGATGCCGAATCGTCCGTTTTGGTTGAGCGGGTCGGTGATCTGTAAAGTTGAGCCAGCACCTCGAATGATGATGAGATCGTCTGTGCCGTCGCCGTCGAGATCGCCTGGGGAGTCGATTAATTGTAAATACTGAAATCCGCCGTAGTTTTCGGAAACAGGAACTTCTGTGGCTGCGATTTCGCGGGATTCACCGTTGGTGAATGGGGCGAGGAAAAATCCGAGTGCCGGGTTTTCGCCACTTTCTCCGGTCACGACGAGGTCGGTGAGTCCGTCGCCGTTGACATCGGCCAGTATGTTGGAACCGTTGCTGGCTACTCCAAAGTTTGTGGCGGTCATTTCCCACGGGGTTGGTGGGAGGAAGCCTTGGGGGGTGTTTTCGATGAGGAGTTGATTGAGGCCATTGGAGATGAGGATATCGAGGTCGCCATCGGCTTCGAAATCGGAGAAGGCGATGCTGCCTATTCTGATCGTTCCGTCGCTTTTAAATTTAGGGTTGAATGATTGTGAGAGTGAATAGTTTCCTTTTCCATCGGAGAGGAAGACATTCAAGTCGATAAGAAAATATCCCAAATACAGAATGAGGTCGTCATCTCCATCTAGATCGATATCGGTGTAGGAAATAAAGGAACTGTATATATTTGTATCGAGTACATCGCCCTCAATAAACTCTTCCCCATTGTTTATCAATGCCAGAATTTGATAGCCACTGAATCTGTTGCTATTGATGACTATATCGTTCAAGCCATCCTGGTTGTGGTCATGGATGACAACATCGGTAATGCTCAGGAGGTCGTCACTCTTGATGAGGACATCCAATGGGTGTGGCTGGTCGAAGCGTCCTTGCTCGTTGCCTGGAAAGAGCCAAAATCCTCTGTCGGTCGCGATCTGATTGATATCAGTGTTGAGGAAGACGACGAGCAGGTCGTCGATGCCATCGTTGTTGAGATCGCCGAGGCGTTGGAGGGTGCCGAGTTCGGGAAACTCCCAATCGAAGCCTTCGAAGGCGGGGTCGGTGTAGGGGTAGGTTGGGTCGGTGAGGGGGACAATTGGGAAGGATTGGGCTTGGGCGAGGGGGGCCGCGGCGGCGAGGGTTGTGAGGGCGGCGAGGATGAGGGGATGGTTCATATATGGCTCCATGAGAATGAATGGAGTGTATTAGAACCGAAATCTATTGAAATATCAAGTGGATTGTTGTGATCTGTAGGGCTTAGGAGGTAATTCTTGGGGAGGTTGTGGATTGGCGGATGATGAGGGTTTCGTCTAAGGTCACAGTCCGCGATGGGATGGGTTCGGTGGCGGCGAGGCGTTCGGCGAGGAGTTCGCCTGCGGTTTTGCCGGCGACTGCGGCGGGCAGGGCGATGGTGGTGAGGGGGGGGGTGGACATTTTGGCGGGGAGTTCGTCGTTGAAGGCGACGATGGACATGTCTCTGGGGATGGACATGCCGAGGGTGCTCATGGCTTGGATGAGGTAGAGGGCGGTGATGTCGTCGTAGGCGATGACGGCGGTGGCGTCGCCTTTTTGGAGGACGAGTTGGCAGTAGGACATGGCCGAGTGGTCTGATCGTTCGTAGCCTGGGACTGGTTTGAGCCCGCGGTGCTTGAGGATTGATTCGAATGCGAAGAGGCGATCGTTGACGGAGGTGTGGGGGATGCCTCTGGGGTTGAGTCGGCTTGTTTCGAGATAGGCGTAGGCGATTTTGGTGTGCCCGAGTTCGAGGAGGTGGTCGATTGCTTGGTCCATGCCGTGGCGTTCGTTGAAGTTGACGGCGTCTCCACCCGGGCCGGCGAGGCCGTTGATTGAGACATAGGGCATGTTCTGTGCTTCGAGTTCGTTGAGGTCTGTGGCGTCGCGGACCTGGAGGGCGATGGCGCCATCGACGCGCCAAGATGGGAGTTCGTGCCCGGAGTAGTCTGGATCGAGGAAGGTGGTGCAGATGTGCTTGTCGTGGTCGCGCAGGACGCGGACGGCTTCGGAGAGTGAGGTTCGGTTGACGCCATCGGATGCCCATCCGACGACGGCGACGAGGTTTGTTTTCTTTGCGCTGATGGAGCGGACCATCGGGTTTGGTCGGTAGTTGAGTTCATCGGCTGCGTCGAGGACGCGTTGGCGGACTTCGGGTCGGACACGGAAGTTGTGTGTGTAGCCGTTGATTACGCGGGAGGCTGTGGATTCGGCGACTCCTGCTTTTTCGGCGACCTTTGCGAGTGTGATGCGTTGTGTTCTTCGCTGTTCCATGTTGATTCCGGAGTTGGTTATCTTGTGTGATATTTGTATCGGGGATTGCTCGGTGGTGCAACGGCCTGTTTGGTGGATTGTATGACGATAGTGTACGGAAAATTGGCATTTGATGCGAGGATTGATTTGGGGAATGTGTGGGTTTGTGTCTGGTTGAGGCTTTGGGTGTCGGGAGCGGGTTAGAATGGGTGCTCTGGGCCGCATTGGGCTTGCTTTGGATTGGGTGTTGGGTTGATTGTTTTTGTGATGGAGTGGTCTTATGGGGTTGTTTTTTCGGGCAGCGTTGGTGTGTGTGGTGTCGATGTGCTCGTTTGCGAGCGGGCAGGGGCATGGGGGGCCGCCGGCGAATGTGGTGGTCGATGCGGTGCGGGTCGAGCGGCTTGTGCAGCGGCGGGTGGTGACTGGGGAGATCCGGTCGCGGTTGAGTAGTGCGCTGGCATCACAGGTCGAGGGGTTGATGGTGGAGATGGAGGTCGATGAGGGTGATGTGGTGGCGCGGGGGCAGGTGATCGCTCGGCTTGATGATGTCCGCGCACGGATCGCGTTGGATCAGGCGATGGCGGATGTGGACTTTGCGCAGGCGGTGATGATGCAGCGTGAGGCGGAGGAAGAGGTCGCCCGGCGTGATCTGGGTCGGCTTGAGAAGTTGGCGCAGATGGGTTCGAGCGGGGTGTCGCAGCTCGATGAGGCTCGGACGCTCGTTGCATCGCGCGAGGCGCTGGTTGCACAGGCGAAGGCGGAGTTGGTTTCGGCGAAGGGGGATCTGCATCTGCGCGAACGGGAACTGGCGGATATGACGATCGTGGCGCCGTTCTCGGGGCGGGTGGTGAGCAAGGCCAGCGAGGTTGGGCAGTGGGTCGGTCGGGGCGATGAGATCGTGCGGATCGTTTCGCTCGATGTGCTCGAGGCGCGGGTGGATGTGCCCGAGGATGTGTATGCGTCGGTGTTGGCGACGAAGGAGGCGGGGGGGAAGATTGAGATTGTGCTGCCTGCGTTGGCCGATGGGGAAACGGGCGGACGGGTGTTTGGTGAGATAGTGGCGATCTTGCCTCGGGCTGATTCGTTGAGCCGATTGTTCGCGGTGCGGATCGGGGTGTCGGCGAAGGATAAGGACGGGAAGAACTTGTTGAGACCCGGGATGAGTTTGATGGCGTGGGTGCCCACGGGCCAACCTGGGGACTTTGTGACGGTGAGCAAGGATGCGATTGTGCGCAAGGCGAGCGGGGAGGTTGTGTTTTATGAGGACAACGGCGTGTCGGCGATCGCGCCGGTGACGCGGTTGTTTGGCGTTGGCGATCGGGTGGCGGTGCGGAGCCCGGTGCTCCAAGATGGGATGCTGGTGGTGGTGAGCGGGAACGAGCGGCTTCGTCCTGGGCAGGGGCTTGTGATTTATGAAGCGGCCGAGGACGATGCGGTGCGTGGGTCGGGTTCGACTGGCGGGAGTGATTGATGGATATTGTGCGATGGTGTATCTCTCGGCCTGTGACTGTGGCGGTGGGTGTGTTTTTGGTTTTGATGTTTGGGGTGATCGGGGCGCGGGCGATCCCGGTTCAACTCACGCCCACGGTGAGCAAGGCGACGGTGACGGTGACGACGGTGTGGCCCGGGCGGAGTCCGGAGGAGATTGTCGATGAGATCACCAAAGAGCAGGAGGAGATGCTCAAGAATGTCGAGAACCTTGATCGGATGAGTTCGACGAGTTCGACGGGGAGTAGCGCGATCACGCTTGAGTTTGGGATCGGGTCTGATGTGTCGCGGGCGTTGCAGGAGGTGAGCGATGCGCTGCGTCAGGTGGCGGCGTATCCGGAGGAGGTCGATGAGCCGGTGGTTGTGGCGGCCGATGGGGTGAGCAGCGGCGGCGGGGCGATCGCTTGGATTATCATCGACTTTGATGATGAGAACCTGGCCAAGCACAGCGGGTTTGATCTGACGACGATCTTTGACGAGCTTGAGCGGGAGGTGAAGCCGTACTTGGAGCGGGTCAGAGGTGTGGCGACGGTGAATGTGTTTGGCGGGCGCGAGCGCGAGGCGCGGGTGCTGGTCGATGAGTTTGCGATGGCGCAGCGGGGGCTCAATCATGTGGATGTGATCAACGCGCTCCGCGGCGAGAACCGGAATGTGTCGGCGGGGAGTATCGCTGAGGGGAAGCGGGATTATCGTGTTCGGTTGATCGGGCAGTTCGATACGCCGGGGAAGATTCTCGATACGATCGTGGCGTTCCGAGGCGGGCGGAGCGTGTTTGTGCGCGATGTGGCGACGGTCGAGATTGGGTATAAAAAACGGAGCGGGTTTGTACGCTCGCTGGCGCGCCCGGCGATTGCGATCAATGTGATCCGTCAGAACGATTCGAATGTGCTTGAGATCATGGACGAGTTGAAGATTCGGTTGGAGGATGTGCGCGAGAAGATTCTGCCCAACATCGGCGGCGAGTCGAGCGCGGGGGCGATTGGGCCTGACTTGCGATTGCGTCAGGTGTATGACGAGACGATCTATATCCGCAGCGCGATCGGGTTGGTGACGCAGAATCTTTGGATCGGCGGGTCGATCGCGGTGATTGTGCTGTTGTTGTTCTTGCGGAACTGGCGGGCGACGGGGATCATTGCGATCGCGATCCCGATCTCGGTGATCGGGACTTTTTTGATTCTTCTTGCGCTTGGGCGATCGCTCAATGTGGTTTCGTTGGCGGGGCTGGCGTTTGCGGTGGGGATGGTGGTTGATAACTCGATTGTGGTGCTCGAGAATATTGATCGAAGATTGAAGCTCGGTGAATCTTCGATGGAGGCGGCATGGCGAGGGGGCAAAGAGGTGTGGGGCGCGGTGCTGGCATCGACCTTGACGACGGTGGCGGTGTTCGTGCCGATCTTGACGATTCAGCAGGAAGCCGGGCAGTTGTTCGCGGATATCGCGATCGCGATTGTGGGTGCGGTTGGGTTTTCGCTGGTGGTTTCGGTGATGGTGATCCCGACGGCGTGCTCGCGGTGGTTGAAGCCTGAGAAGGATCATCATGGGATTGTCAAGCGGGTGCTCGGCGATATGTTTGGACTCACGGCGTTGGCGAACTGGATGATTGCGCTGCTCGGCGGGGTGTTGCGTTGGACAATGCACGGCACGGCGGGGTGGACGATTCGCCCGGCGGTGATTGCAGTGATGACGGGGGCGAGTTTGTGGGGGGCGGCGGTGATGATGCCGCCGATGGATTATTTGCCCGCGGGGAATCGGAATCTGGTGTTTGGGGGATTGACGATCCCGCCCGGGCTCTCGGTTGAGGCGAAGGAGGCGATCGCGAACCGGATGGAGGCGAAGATCTACCCGTATGCCAAGGCGGATATGGATGAGGCGGGGTGGGCCGACGGGTTGGACATGATCCAGATGTTCCCGGGGATGCCTGAATATAAGCCGGTGGGGATTGATAACTTTTTCATCGGTGCGTTTGGATCGGGGATGTTCATGGGCGCGACGAGTCAGGATCCCGAGGTGGTGATCCCGGTTGGGCATCTGTTGACGGGGGTGATGATGAGCGTGCCCGATTCGTTTGGTGGTGCGGGGCAGAGTTCGTTGTTTAGCGGGCTCGGCGATGGGGGCGTGATCCGGGTGGAGATTTCCGGTCCTGATCTCGACCGAGTCAACGCGGCGGCGTCGATGATGTTCCGAACGGCGGGGATGGAGTATGGGTTTGGGAAGGTCAAGCCCAACCCGTCGAACTTCTCGGTGGAAGAGCAGGAGATGCAGATCGTGCTCAATGATCGTGGGCGTGAGTTGGGGTTGACGACGCAGGGGCTCGGTGTGGCGGTGCGTGGGTTGTTTGACGGGGCTTTTGTGGGGGATTACAAGGTTGGATCCGAGACGATTGATCTGGTGGTGCTGCCGATGGGCGGGCGGATGGATACCTTGGAGCAGATCCGCGATGTCCCGATCGCGACGCCGGCGGGGCCTGTGGTGCCGGTGGATAGTGTGGTGGACTTCGTGCCGAGTTTGGCGGCCCAGGTGATCCAACGGATCGAGGAACTGCCGAGCGTTTCGATTGAGGTGACGGTGCCCGAGACGATGGCGGTGGGCGAGGCGATGGCGTGGATTCAGGAGCACATGATTGATGCTGCGAATGAACGCGGGTTGATCGACCGGACGATGCGTGTTCGGCTCGAGGGGAGTGCTGCGGACTTGGAGCAGGTGCGATCCGCGCTGCTTGGCAGTTCGATCGAGCACACCCCCGTCGAGGCTCGGCGGGCGATGTTCTCGGCGGTTGGGGTGACAGCGTTGTCGTTGCTTGGCGCGTGGATTGTGTTTGTCCGTGGGAAGCGCAATGGGAACCCGTTTGTGATCTACGGCGTAGTCGGCGCGTTGATTCTGGGATTGATGATCGCGGGTTTGGCGTGGCTGGTCGTTGGTCAGCCTGAGTTGATGACGGCCCGGATGGTGTGGGCGTTGCTGGTGACTTATCTGGTGATGTGCGCGTTGTTCGAGAGTTTTTTGTATCCGTTGGTGATTATGTTTTCGGTGCCTTTGGCGGTGGTTGGCGGGTTTGGGGGGTTGGCGTTGGTGTATCGGTGGTCGATGATGGATTTGACAAAGTCGCCTCAGAAGTTGGATGTGCTGACGATGCTGGGGTTTGTGATTTTGATTGGTGTGGTGGTGAACAATGCGATTTTGTTGGTGCACCAGGCGTTGAACTTCATGAAAGGCGACGGGACGGACCCGCATCATTCCGAGGCGATGGGGATCGAGGATGCGATTGTGCTCAGCGTGCAGACGCGGATTCGGCCGATTCTGATGAGTGTTTTGACGAGTGTGGGGGGGATGCTGCCTTTGGTTTTGATCCCGGGTTCGGGCAGCGAGATGTACCGGGGGTTGGGTTCGGTGGTTGTGGGCGGGCTTATTGTGTCGACGGTGTTTACACTTGTGTTGGTGCCGATGCTGTTTTCGTTGGTGATGGATATGAAGAGGGGGATGGGGGATGGGAAGGGATGAGGGATTAGCCATTAGGGACTAGGGGAAGAGTAAGAGAAGAGAACAAGAAGAACATGGGCGGGTGCCTGTGCTACACAATAGGAATGGAGATTGGAAATGAAGATTGGGATTGGACTTGTTGGCTTGGTGTTGGGCTCGGCTTTGATGGTTGGGTGTTCGACGGCGGCTGTTCGTGATGTGGATGCGGGGCACTCGATGCGCGATCAGGCGCGGGGGGTGACGATTCTGCGCGGCGATGGCAGCGGGTCGGCTTCGTGGGATGAAGTCGTCGCGGACATGGCGTCGGCGGATGTGGTGCTCTTCGGCGAGATGCACGGGCATCCATTGGGGCTAGCAGTGGCGCAGGAGTTGTGGGAAGATATTCTGATCGATCAGCCCGATGCGGTGCTGAGCATGGAGTTCTATGAGCGGGATCAGCAGATTGCGCTCGATGATTATCTCAACGGCGTCACCGATCGCGAAAAGTTCGAGAAGGCGGCCAAGCGGAACAAGGGCAACAACGCGCCCGGGCATGCGCGGATGATTGATGCTGCCAAGGAAGCGGGGCGTCCGGTGATCGGGGCGAACTCGCCCAGGCGGTATGTGAGCATCGCACGCAAGCAGGGGTTCGATGTGCTCGAGAAGATCACGGGCGAGTCACGCAAGATGTTCGAGATCCCCATCGGCGAGCGTGAGGGTGGATACAAGGACCGATTCATGGAACTCATGAGCGGCATGGGTGATCACAGCGGCGAAGAAATCGCAGCGGGGTTCTTCCGGAGCCAATCGGTGTGGGACGCGACGATGGGGGACAGTGTGGTTGACGGGCTTGCGTATGGCTCGCCGGTGGCGCATGTGGTGGGGTATTTTCATGTGCAGTACGGGTTTGAAAAGGGTGGGAGCGGGCTGATTGATGCGATCCGCGTGCGGAGCGATCGGGAGTTGAAGATCGTGACGATTATCCAGATGGCCCGCGATGCGCAGGATGAACTCGATGAGGAGGATGAGGGGATTGCGGAGTATGTGGTGTATGTGGGGGGGGAGCACGAGTAAAGGGGGGAGTAGCAAATTCGAGGAGTGAGGGGGGGGCAAGCCGATGCTTGGAGAGGCTAGGGAGTGTTGGTATGGTTGTGTTGCGCCGGATTGGAAACAGTAAAGGAGTGCATGCAATGAACGGGGTACAGGAACGAAGTAAGGCGGCCGGGTTTTTGAGTGCAGTGCTGATGTTGGGGGCGACAGTGATGCCGAGTTGGGCCGGGGGGCCTTGTGTCACGCCCGAGTTTTTGGGACATCTCGATTCGACACCTCAAGATGTGGTGTTGGTTGATAATGTCGCATATTTGGTGGGCAACCAGTTTGGATTGCAGATCATTGATGTTAGCAACCCGACAGCACCCTATTTACTCGGTGAGTCCAATATGTCTATTACCTCTTTTGGATTGTCTGTTGTCGGCACAGTTGCTTATGTGGCAGATTGGAATACAGGATTACTCATATTTGATGTGAGTGATTCGACATCGCCTGTTTTGATAGGTTCCTACAGCACGGCAAGCAACGCTTCTGGCGTTGTAGTTGTGGACGGTATGGCATATCTTGCAACTTATTATTCAGGGCTGCAAATCATTGATGTGAGTGATCCAAAATTCCCTGTTTTACTTGGGTCGTACAACAATTCAATCGTCGCACTGGATATCGAAGTTGTTGGTGCCACTGCATATGTGGTGGGCGGCGGAGATGGCGCAGGGTTAAACATCATTGATGTAAGCAATCCGGAGTTTCCATTCTTACTAGGTTCATACGCTACTTCATCTCAAGTGAATGCTGTGGCGGTTGGAAACACTACTGCGTATTTAGCTAATCCAGTTTTCGGGCTACAGGTTATTGATGTGAGCGATTCAATTAATCCAATTTGGGTTGGTTCGTACAACACGCCAGGCACTACCCAGGGCATTTTCATCGTTGGTACGACCGCATATTTGTCAGATGGAGAATCGGGGCTGCAGATTCTTGATGTAAGTGATCCAGCTTTGCCTGTTTGGATAGGATTATACAGTCCATTTGGTATAGATTGGTCTGCGCAAGGAGTGGTAGTCTCCGGTACGACTGCATTGGTTGCGGATAGTAGAAATGGTCTATTGGCTCTCGATGTGACGAACGACTGTTGTGTCAGCATTGCAGACCTTACCGGCGATGGGAGTTTGGATTTCTTTGATGTCAGTGGGTTCCTTGTGCTCTTTCAGATTATGGACCCTGTAGCCGATTTTACGGGGGATGGGGAGTTCAACTTCTTTGATGTGTCGGCGTTCCTCGATGCGTTTAATGATGGATGCTCGTGAGGGGGCATCGATACAATAGGCGACCAGATGAAGACCTCCTCCGTCACGCTGCGCGTGCCACCTCCCCCGGAGGCCCGGGGGAGGAGAGAAGAGCGGTCATTTGAGGCGAAGAGTGGGGGGTTTGGTCGATTGATGGGGCGTGTCTACAGATTCACAAGCACAACACGGTACGCCTAGCTCAGCGCATGAAGATGGGATCGGCAAGGATACGCGGACAGTCGCCGGGTTGACGCTGGTTTCGCGGGTGTTGGGGTTGGTGCGGGATCTTGTCACGGTGCGGGTATTTGGGGATACGGCGGTCGGGTCGGCGTTTGCGGCGGCGTTTGCGATTCCAAATATGTTCAGACGGCTGTTCGGTGAAGGTGCGCTCTCGGCGGCCTTCTTGCCCGAATATACGCGGATGAGCGACGATGATCCGGGCAAGGCGGATGCGTTTGCTTCGTTGACGATCGGGCTCTTGGCGTTGGTGACGGGGGTGATGACGATTGTGATCGAACTCGGGTTGCTCGCGGCGGTGATGATGTCATCGGAGAATCCGGATCGGGCGTATTCGTTGGGGTTGGTGATGGTGATGCTGCCGTTCATGCCTGCGATTTGTGTGGCGGCGATTTTGGGGGGGATGCTGCAGAGCCATGGGCGGTTTGGGCCCTGGGCGGCGGCTCCGATATTGCTCAATGTGTGCATCATCGCGGCGGCGCTGCCTTACTTTTTTATCAAAGATGCAAGCGCGGCACTGTGGGCGTACCCGATCGGGATCGCGGCGGTGGTGTCGGCGGTGTTGCAAGTGATTTGGTCGGTGTGGTGCCTGCGGGGGAGGGTGAAATGGACGACGGGGGTTTCGCAGGCGCGGGTTGAATCGAAGGCGATGTTGTGGCGGATGGTGCCGGTGTTGATTGGGCTTGGGACGCTGCAACTCAACTCGTTTGTCGATACGGTGATCGCGATGTATCCCAACTGGGTCGGGGCGACGGTGTTTGGGTATGACTACCCGCTCGACGAATCGTCCAACGCGGTGCTGTTTTACGCGCAGAGGCTGTACCAGTTTCCGCTCGGGGTCTTTGGGATCGCGGTCGCCACGGCGGCGTTCCCGGCGTTGTCTCGGGTGGCCAAGGACAAGGAACGGTTTTCGGAGATGCTTCGGCGCGGGGTTCGGTTGAGTTTGTTTATTGGGCTACCCGCGAGCGTGGGATTGATGATTGTCGGGGGCGATCTGATCCGGGTGATGTATTCGGGGTTTGGGGATGGATTCTCAGATGAGGGGATCGTGCGGGCATCGGCGGTGTTGATGGGGTATGCGGTGGCGGTGTGGGCGTATTCGTTGAACCAGTTGTTCACGCGGGCGTTTTATGCCAATGGGGATACGAAGACGCCGATGAAGATCGCGTTGGTGATGGTGGGGTTCAATGTGTGCTTGAATGTGGTGCTGATTTGGTGGCTCAAAGAAGCCGGGCTGGCGTGGTCGACAGCGATCTGCGCGATCGGGCAGACGATCGCGTTGGTGTTCGCGGCGAGGCGCAAGTTGGGGTTGGAGTTGTTCGCGGGTGAGTCTGGGGCGTTTGGAAAGATCGTGCTTGGCTCGGCGGTGATGGGGGCGGTATTGATCGGGGTCGCGATGGGGTACAGTTCATCGGCGAGTTGGGGCGGCGAACTGGCGCGGGTCTTGGTGCTCACCGGGGTCGGGGCATTGGTGTATGGCGTGTGGTCGAAGGTGATGAAGATGGAAGAACTGGGTTGGTTGTTGGCACGATCGACCGGGAAGGGGGCGGATGATGGGACGGATTGAGTTGCAGGGCAAGCCGATGATTATTACGGGGGCGTCGAGCGGGATCGGTAAAGCGACGGCTTTGGCGTGCGGACGGGCGGGGATGCCGATTGCGCTCTTTGCGCGGAGTGAGGACAAACTCGAAGCGGTGAGGGAACAGATCGAACGCGATGGGGGCAAGGCGATTGTGGTGGTGGGGGCGGTAGAGGATGTCGAGGCCAATGCCGAGTTGATCGCCAAGGCGACGCAGGCGTTTGGGGATGTGTATGGGGCGATTGCCAATGCGGGGTATGGGGTCGAGGCGCCGAGTGCGACGATGAGCATTGCCGATATCCGGGCGATGTTCGAGGTGAACTTTTATGGGTCAATGTTTTTGGTGCAGCCGATGGTTGCGCAGTTTCGGGAGCGCGGGGCGGGGCATGCGCTGATGGTGTCGAGTGTGCTCAGCAAGATCGGGCTGCCGTACTACGGGGCGTATTGTGCGAGTAAGGCAGCACAGGATTATTTCTGCCGAGCGATGAGGCATGAACTTCGTGGGACGGGGGTGTTCGTGTCGAGTGTGCATCCTGTGGGGACCAAGACCGAGTTCTTCAATGAGGCGGCCAAGCGATCGGGCGGGAAACTCGACTTTGCGGGCTCGGGTGGGCGGTTCATGCAATCGCCTGAGACGGTGGCGCGGGCGATTGTGAAATGCTTGAAGAAGCCCAGAGGCGAGGTATGGACGAGTTGGCCCGCGCGGATTGGGGTGGGGGCGAGTGTGATGATGCCGGGGGTGACGGATTGGGCGTTGAGGCGGATGGTGAAGAAGAGAGGGATTGGGGATTAGGGAATAGGGATTTGGAGAAGGAAAAAAACCGCATCATTCGATGCGGTTTATTGGAAGTTTGAAGATCACAGGCGGGACGCCTGTGCTACGGGGGAAGTTAGGCCATGAGCAGTTCGCGGCCGAGGGCTTTGCGGACATCGGCGAGTTGGCCGTAGTGCATGGTGGGGTGGATGGAGATCATGGAGAAGCATTGGCCGATGGTGCCGAAGAACTCTTGCCATTCTTCTGGGCATCCCGGAGCCGGTTGATCGAGATCGGCATCGGTGAGTGTCCCGAGGTAGGCCAAGGTTTCGTTGCGTGCGGTTTCAAAGTCACTCAGGAGTGAGTCAAAGGATGGGTAGATCGAGGCGTCGGTCGAGGGCTGGGTTTGGAAGGCGAAGTTTTCTTTGAGGTGTTCGAGGGTGCATGTTTCTTTGCCTTGGATCATGCCGTGGAGGAGTGAGGATTCGGAGTGTGCGAGGTGGCCGAGGATCCAGAGCGCGTGGTTGCCGCCGTTGACTGTTGGCTGGGCGAGTTGCTCGTCCTTGAGGTCCATGATGAGCCCCAGGGTCATGTTGCGTGAGGTGGTGATGGACGATTTGATGAAGTCGATGGTGTTCATTGGGCACTCCTGGGTTTGGGGTTTGATTGGAGTGATGGTACGGTTTTGTTTGGCGTGAGTCAATCGAGGGGATAAAAAAACCGCATCGGAAGGATGCGGTTGGGGTGGGTGAGGGAAGAGGGTTAGGACTTTGGGCCCCCGGAGAGGATGTCGGCGGGGAGATCGAACTTGGCGTCGTTGGTGCGGAAGAGTTTGGCGAGCTTGGTTGCCTGTGCGTCGTAGGCGGCTTTGTCGTTCCAGATATTGCGTGGATCGAGGATCTCATTGGGGACGCCATCAACCGCGGTGGGCATGTTGAGCCCGAAGACTGGATGCTCGATGGTGTCGGCGTTGTCGAGTTGCCCGCTCAAGATGCCCGTCACCATCGCGCGGGTGTAGGGGAGTGAGAAGCGTTCGCCGCCTTGGCCTGCGGGGCCGCCGGACCATCCGGTGTTGAGGAGCCAGACTTTGGAACCGTGTTGCTTGATCCGATCGGCGAGCATCTGTGCATATTCTGCGGGTCGGCGTGGCATGAATGGGCCGCCGAAGCATGGGGAGAAGTTTGGGGTGGGTTCGTTGACGCCTTCTTCGGTGCCCGCGACCTTCGAGGTGTACCCGTTGATGAAGTAGTACATCGCTTGTTCGGCGGTGAGTTTGGAGATCGCGGGGAGGACGCCGAAGGCGTCGGCGGTGAGGAAGATGACATGCTTGGGGTGCCCACCGATCGAGGGGATCTGCGCGCCGGGGATGAAATCGACGGGGTAGGTGACGCGGGTGTTCTGGGTGATGGAAACATCGTCGTAGTCGGGGATGCGTGTTGTATCGTCGATGACAGTGTTTTCGAGGACGGAACCGAACCGGATGGCGTCCCAGATCTGAGGCTCCTTCTCGTGGGTGAGCCCGATGACCTTGGCGTAGCACCCGCCTTCGAAGTTGAAGACACCCTCTGGTCCCCAGCCGTGCTCGTCGTCGCCGATGAGTGCGCGGTTTTCGTCGGCGGAGAGTGTTGTTTTGCCTGTGCCAGAGAGCCCGAAGAAGAGGGCGACATTGGTCGGATCGTCTTTGTCGATGTTGGCCGAGCAGTGCATGGGGAAGACGCCGACATCTGGCATGTCGTAGTTCATGGCGTAGAAGAGTCCCTTTTTCATCTCGCCGGCGTATTCGGTGCCGAGGATGACGACGATGCGCTGTTCGAGGGATTGAACGATGAGTGTTTCGGAGGCGACGCCGAGGGAGGCCTGTTCTTCGGCGGTGAGTTTGTGTGACCCGGCGTTGATGACGGTCCAGTCGTGATTCCATGATCCATCGCCGGCGTCGGAAGCGGAGCCGGGTTTGATGAAGAGGGTCTGGGCGAAGAGCGAGTGCCAGGCCATGGTGGTGATGACTTTGACCCCCAGGCGGTGGTTGATGTCTGCGCCGGTGAAGCCTTCGAAGACGAAGACTTCGTCTTGGGTGTTGATGTATTTGGTGGCGACATCGAGTGCGGTGTCGAACTGGGTCTGGGTCATTGGTTGGTTGACCTTGCCCCAGTCGATGTGCTCGTGGATGGCGGGGGAGTCGACGAGGTATTTATCTTTGGGCGATCGTCCGGTGCGATCGCCGGTGTTGACAGCGACGCATCCGTTGGCAGCGAGGGTGCCCTCTTTGCGTTGGATGACGCGTTCCATCAACTCGGCGGAGGAGATGTTGGTGTGTGTCCGTTGTGATGAAAGGTCGAGTTGATCGGTGACCGCGCTCATAATCAGGCTCCTCATGTCCTTTGCCCCCGCCGAACATTTGGGATGGGCGGGGATTGTTTGATTTGTCGGCAACTTTGGGTGGTTGTCTCTTGGAATGATCTGGACCCGGGCATGAACTGGTGTTCGAATGCGGGGGAGTCAGGTCTGAATTGTAGCCCGGAGGGGTTGAAATGTTGTGAATTCTGGTGTGTATGAGGCAGACTTTGGTGCGGTTGTGGTGCTATATTTGTTGGCGAGAAGGGCGAAAGTTCTTGTCTCATTGATGGTGGACGTAGCTCAGTTGGTAGAGCACCTGGTTGTGATCCAGGATGTCGCGGGTTCAAGCCCCGTCGTTCACCCTTTTTTCGAATGAATGAACGCCCGTTTGGGGCGTTTTTTCGTGGGGTGGGGGGGAAGGCAATGGGCAATGGGCAGCAGGCAATGGGGGGGGGAGAAGAGGGGAGAAGACACCCCTCCGTCGGCGGGGACGCCGACACCTCCCCGCGGGGCGCGAGGCTTATGCGCCATTCGGCGCTTGTTCGGCATTGAATCTACAAAGAAACGCGTCCATACTTGGTCTCTTTTGCACGGAGAATCAAGCATGGAACGCGATCTTTGGACTCAAATAGTAGCCGCCC
>Ga0316208_1000160_pt1 | contig 97150 bp, 82 predicted proteins | sample 3monopyrite_MG_FD_204944 | JGI IMG/M metagenome (GOLD analysis project Ga0316208, IMG submission 204944) | Microbial mat bacterial communities from mineral coupon in-situ incubated in ocean water Damariscotta River, Maine, United States -... | ecosystem: Environmental > Aquatic > Marine >... | reverse complement strand
CAAAGCCATGCGCTTCTTTGCCCAGTAAAAAAGCCACGCTGGCACCCAGCGCAGCAATTTGTGCCAGCGCCAGATCAGCAAAAATAATACCACGTGCCAATATATGTAAGCCCAGGTAGGTGTGCGTAATAATCATTAACGCACTCATGACAAAGGCCGGCAATAATATTAACCAGGCATCCATGTTAATTAACTCCCCTAACTTTTAAAGCACTGACTATATTATCGAACAAATCAACATAGGTAGTGATACCTTCTTGCGCACCCACAGATTGCGGGATAACGGCAATATGAAGGCCGGTTTTTTCTTTAAGGTAACGTGCCGAACGACGTTCGTAATAGGGTTCCATAATAAGTAAATCAATCTGTTCATTTTTGATGCGAGTGATTAACTTTGCTAATGAAGCAGCACTGGGGGTGATACCCGGTTTAGGCTCCACCTCATCAACAATGCGAAAACCAAACGCTTCGGCCAGATAAATAAAAGATCTGTGATATGCAATAACCGGTTTTCCCTTGAGATGCTGTAATGTTTTTTTCCAGCCTTGTAACTTTGCGTTAAGGGTTTTCTCGAATAGCTCAACATTTTTTTGATACTCTGTAACATGCTCAGGATCAAGTTGCCCAAGACGTAGGGCAATAGCGTTAGCCATGCGTATGCCATTGCGCGGGTCTAACCAGTAATGTGGATTACCTTTAGCGTGAACATCGCCCATATCACGGGAAACTGGCCCTTGTATTTTACCCAGCAGGGGCACCGCTTCAGAGAGATCCAGGTAGCCGGGATTGCCGGGTTGAACCCGGCTATTTCTCGCAGACTGCAGTAACGGGGGCAGCCAGCCAATTTCCATATCAGCACCAACCACCACGAGTAAATCAGCGCTATACACCTTTCGGATCATGCTGGGTTTGGCCGCCGCAAAGTGGGGATCCCGCGTCCCTGGTGTCAGGCTATGCACATGAATATGCTCTCCCCCCACTGCTTTGGCAATGGCTGCCAAATCTTGTGTAGTGGTTTCGACTTTTAATGCAGCATGTAGACTGCCCGACATAATAGTAAAGCTGAGTAGCCATAAAAAATGCTTGTATGTAATTTTCATGTCTCCCCCTTAAAAAGTATGAGCCATGTGACTGCCCAGGCTAAACTCAACCTGTAACCAAACCGAATCAGCCGTTTTATTTGGAAGGTGCTCTGCCCAGTCCCGGTTGTATTGCAAACGGACTTTACTGTATTCGCTGGTATACCAGGTCAGGTTGGGAGATAAGCGTTGGCGATTATCACGCAATGTATCCGTACTGGTATTACCGTCGGCTTTGGCATCTTCCCAACGTAATCCGGCAACCCAACCTGGTTTAAAGCCCCACAACACCTGGGTAAAATAACCCTGGTCTTTTAGCACTTCACGCGCAACATCACCCGCTTCATAACGACGTTGTAAAAATTCGCTATGCCATGCGACGAAGGGATAACCTTTTTGTGAATAAGCAGACTGCCACTTAAGATATAAATCCGCACCAAGAATTTCTGTGTTCGTGGTCAGACCACTGGCATTGGGGCCCCATAAACCGGAGATACCCACATTCATGCTGAGATTATCGGATAGATCTATCCCGCTTAACCAGCGAGCGGAATACAGTAAGTCACTCGAATTACGCGCACTTCTGTCGGTCAGGGTATAGCCACCAATGTCTTCTCCTGCTGCATTTAAAAAGCTGGTGACCGTTTCACCTTTCGGGTTTTGCATACCCAAAGTCAGCTCTGAGTAAGTATCTGTGGGCATAAGCCAGGAAACGCGTGCGCCCTGGCTACGCAAACCATCGCCACCAAAAAAGCGCGAAAGAATGACAGGTTGATCGACAAAACCCCAGGTATGTGGGTGCTGCTTGTTCTGACGACCAAATTCAGTGTAGTACTGCCCACCTTTGATTTGCAGTCCGCCAGGCAGATTGCGTGTGGTGAAAAACGCCTCCTCCAATTCCATGATCGTTTCGCCTTTTGGATTCATCAAATAAATAAGATTAGCTTGTGCATCCAGATAGTTATCTACTGTGCCAGCGATAGAGAGTTCGACATTTTGTAAGGTAAAACCGTTTTGTTTTGGATCATGACCACCGGCTTGTAGATTGGCTAATGTCGCATTGTCGACACTGGATCCCCCTGCGGCAAACAATCCGGAAAGACCGATACGTAACGAACTACTTTGTTGTGAGCTATTCGTCACTGATGATGAATGCCCTTCATCAAGGCGTTTTTTTAATGCATCGATCTGCGATTGATAGTCTTGTTGTAGTCGTTCAATTTGCTGACGAAGTTCTAATGGTTCTTGAGCAGACTCTTTTGCCTCAGCCGCACTAACCGAGTTTGAATAAAAAGCCAGTAATCCACTGACAAGCGTCATCGAAAGATGAGAATATTTTAACTGAAACATTGTACATTCCTTAAACTGATCACAAATGACATATGCGACATGACATAAAACACATCACATAAGCATTGTTATTTAATTAAATTTGTTAAAAAAGAAAAATTAAAAGATCAGAATAGAGGCGGGGCGCGTGCACAGGGGGTGTAACGGTTAGTTTGAGTGGAACGTTTAAATGCCGGGAGAACAAGAATCAGGCTTAATAAAAAAAACGGGACAGGCTCTGTTATTACCGACAATTCATCAACAGGTGAATGCTTTAAACGACAAACTTCGCATTGCTCATCACTGTCTGAGTCGCCAGCAATATCAATATCGTGTAATGCCGTATGCCACGTTGCAACCACTAACGCCAGCGCCAATAAAATGCGCAGCCAACGGCTGGAGGAGGTGTGGTGCATTAATGTCTTCGCAAAGGTCATATTTCGAAGGATAGCACCAAAATAAATAAAAAGCATGGTCAAATTATTTTATAGTTTAATACCATAATAATTCAGCACACTAATCATTAACCAATAACTGATAATTGTCGCCACAATTGAAAGTGAAATACTGAAGTAAAAATTCAAGCCCATTTTTAATAAAACAGGTAACAGCAAAAATAAAACTAACGAGGGCAACACAAGCCAAAATATACTTGAGGCTAAGCTACTCACTTTTTCGACGTCTTTTGTATCAAGATAAAGCCACAACATGGCAAGTACTGAAACAAGAGGAATAGAAGCCAGGATTGCACCGATAAATGAGCTTCGTTTCGCTATTTCAGAAATCAATACAATTAATAATGTAGTAATAAAAATTTTAGTAATATAGTAAGCCAAAATACACCTGCCTATACTTAACTTTTATTTTATAAGGCTAAAGGCCGCGCTTTCAATAAAGCACGGCCTTTAGCCAATATAAAACAATTTAGTCTTACTTAGCTATCTTTTTTTAATTTATCTTTTGCATGCACTAAACCATACAAAGCAGGCAACACCAGCAGAGTAAGTAAAGTAGATGAAATGATGCCACCGATAACAACCGTGGCTAACGGTCGTTGCACTTCTGAACCGATGCCGGTATTCAGCGCCATCGGAATGAACCCTAAGGCAGCGACCAACGCGGTCATTAATACCGGGCGTAAACGAGTCAGCGCACCTTCCATAATAGAGTCGTATAACTGTTGTCCACGTGAGCGCAAATCACGAATAAAGGACACCATGACCAAACCATTAAGAACGGCTATACCTGATAGCGCAATAAAACCAACAGCGGCTGAAATGGAAAAAGGAATATCTCGTAGCAGCAAAGCAATAATTCCTCCGGTTAGTGCCAGTGGCACACCTGAAAAAATAATCGCCGCATCTTTTATAGAACCCAGCGCCATCACCAACAAACCAATCACAAGTAACAAGGTAAGTGGTACAACAATCGACAAACGCTGTGAAGCAGATTGTAATTTTTCATAAGTGCCACCGTATTCAACCCAGTAACCTGCAGGTAGCTCAACATTTGCTTTTACCGACTGCTGGACATCTTTTACGAAGGAACCTAAATCACGACCACGAACATTGGCCGTCACCACAATGCGTCGTTTACCATTTTCACGATAAACCTGGTTATAACCCATCACAAGTTTTAGTTCGGCAACTTCGCTTAAAGGAACATAATGTCCTTGTTGCAGCATCACCGGTAAGCTGGACAAACCATCTGTATCGGTTCTAAGGTTTTCCGGTAAGCGCACCACTATTTCTGAACGACGGTCACCTTCATACAATTGACTGGCCACACGCCCACCTAATGCGGTTGATAAAAGCGTTTGCAACTTAACAATACTTAAGCCATAACGCGCCATCGCTTCACGCTTTGGCTCGATAGTCAGTACCGGCAAACCTGTTGCCTGTTCTGCTGAAACATCGGATGCACCATTAACTTTAGCAACCGCTTTTTCTATTTCGTCACCGAGTTTTATCAGCTGATCAAAATCATCTCCAAATACTTTTACCGCAAGCTCTGATCGAACACCGGCGAGGAGTTCGTTAAAACGCATTTGAATAGGTTGTAAAAATTCATAACGATTACCTGGCAACGGTGTTACCAAAGCCTCAAGTTCTGCAACAACCTGTGTTTTTTCCTTACCCGGATCAGGCCATTCCGTTCTGGGTTTTAGGACAATAAAATTATCCGCTACAGAAGGAGGCATGGGGTCGGTTGCCACTTCCGCGGTACCGATTTTTGCAAAGACCGTTTTCACCTCAGCTAATTTTTTTATTTCCGGTTCCAGATTTTGCTGTAATGCAATCGCTTGTTCCAGTGAGGTGCCCGGTATGCGTAAAGCATGCATGGCAATATCGCCCTCATCAAGATTGGGCACAAACTCAGAACCAAGCCGAGGTGTTAAAGCAAGCGAAAGTAAAACAAAAACTAATGCTGCTGAAACAACCGGCCAACGATTGTTCATACTATATCGTAAAGCTGGTTCATAAAACGAACGCGCTTTATTCATTACCTTACTTTGTTTTTCTGTTACTGGTTTATTAAATAACAGAGCTACAGCTGCAGGTACAAAGGTAATTGAAAGAATCATGGCACTAACCAGTGCAATAATGACGGTGATAGCCATGGGATGAAACATTTTTCCTTCAACACCACTTAAAGCAAAGATAGGAATATAGACCGCGGTGATAATAAAAACACCAAACAATGCCGGACGAATCACTTCCTGTGTTGCATCAAACACCACCGACAAACGTTCGTTTAATGTTTGTTGGCCATTGCGACCACTTTCACTTAAACGGCGTAAACAGTTTTCTACAATAATAACGGCACCATCAATAATCAAACCAAAATCCAGTGCACCAAGACTCATTAAATTAGCACTGACTTTTGATTGCACCATACCAGTGATGGTCATAAGCATAGCTATTGGAATGACAGCCGCAGTTAATAGCGCGGCACGGATATTACCAACCATAAAAAACAGTACTGCAATAACCAGCAAGGCCCCTTCAAGTAGATTCTTTTGTACTGTCGCTAAGGTTTTATCTACCAAATCAGTTCGGTTATAAACGGCTGTTGCTGTTATACCTTTTGGCAGGCTGGATTTGATTTCTTCCAGCTTAAGCGCAACATCATTGGCTACAGTACGACTGTTTTCACCTACCAACATAAAAACAGTACTTAACACCACCTCTTGTCCATTTTGTGTTGCCGCACCTGAGCGCAGTTCTTTACCAATACTTACGCTGGCAACATCTTTTATACGAACAGGAACACTTTGTTGCTGTTGTATCACGACATTACGTAAGTCATCCAGATTGCTGGCTTGTCCCGGCACCCGCATTAACCACTGCGCACCGCTACGTTCGATAAAGCCAACCCCGCGGTTATCATTGTTTTGATCTAACGCGGTAACAATATCTTCGTAACTCAATCCATACGCCAATAATTTAGCGGGCTCCGGTGCAACCAGAATTTCTTTTCTGTAACCACCAATGGGATTCACTTCGGCCACGCCGGGCACTCGCATCAATTGCGGCCTGATGGTCCAGTCATGAACTGAACGTAAATCAGTGGGTGTGATCAAACTACCATCCGCATTTTTAGCGCCGGCTTCTGCATCAACGGTGAACATAAAGATCTCACCAAGCCCGGTTGCAATCGGCCCCAATGCCGGCTCCAGTGATTCCGGTAACAATGATTTTGCTGAGCTCAGCCGTTGCGCCACTAATTGGCGGGCAAAATAAATGTCCGTACCTTCAGCAAACACCACCGTTACCTGAGACAAGCCATAACGCGAGACAGAACGGGTATAAGTTAATTTCGGTAACCCTGCCATTGCTGTTTCGATTGGAAAAGTGACGCGTTGTTCTGCTTCCAGTGGTGTATAGCCCGGTGCTTCAGTGTTTATAACAACCTGAACATTGGTAATATCGGGTACTGCATCAATGGGGAGCTGAGTAAACTTCCATACTCCCAATAGCATTAACAGAAATACAATTGCAAGAACGAGTCCCCGCCGGTTCAGTGAAAACTTAAGTATATAATCAAGCATAATTTTGTCCTCAATGATCGTGGGCTGCGCCGGATTTTTCGATATCGGCTTTTATAACGTAGCTGTTCTTACTGACATACTTTGTGCCCACTTCAAGACCACTCAGTACTTCAACCCACTCATTGTCCTGCTTACCCAGTTCAAGCATGCGCACTTCATATTCTTCGCCAATTTGTGCATAGACCACGGTGAAATCTCTAAAGGCCTGAAGACCTGAACGTTTTACAGCTAATGCCGCTGGATGTTCTGCCACTTTGATTTGTGCTTTAACGTAACTACCGGGGACAAAGGTGCCCTCTTTGTTATCAAGCACTACGCGTGCTTTTACAGCCTGGTTTGCTTCAGCAATAACATTAATCGTTGAGATTGTACCGTTAGCAGTTTGCTCACTTGCTGCTGCTTTAACCGTCACTGGCGCACCTACACGAACACGTTTTTGAACAGCAGGAAAGAGTGATAAATCAACCCATACACTGGAAGGATCCGTAATGGTAAAGAGGTTGCGCCCTGCTGTTTGTTCACCTGAATTAGCATTACGATGTGTTATTACGCCGCTAATCGGTGCTTTAATAGAATACAACTTAAGGCTTTCATTACTCTCTATGCTGGCTAACGATTGTCCTTTTTTTACTTTGTCGCCAACAGAAAAAGCAACAGATTTAATCACGCCATCAAATCGCGCCTGAATATCACGAACACGCTCTGCATTTGCAACGACCTGACCAAACACATTGATGGTTTCTTGTAAAACAACCGGACCGGCAATACTTGTTTCTATCTCCAGCGCTTTAGCAACAGCCGTTTCTATTTTTGTACGCCCCTCAAAATTATCATATTGCCAGCTATACTTTTTTCCACCATGTTGAGTATTGATCGTAACAATGAAGGAGTGAGGTTCATAAATTTCCATATCACCCCGCAAAGCATCGCCATGCGGTTTGAAATTAATATTATCTTTTTTTCCGCCCAAACGCGTTAAAATAATATTAAGGTCAACATCGGTTGGTTTTAGCAACTCACCATTTTTTGTCGCCCAGGCACGAAACTCGGGTGGTACGCCTGTTTCAAAAATGGATAGTTCCAGCGTGAAGTCACCGTCGACTAACAAACGTCCGCCATGCGGTCCTTTTTCAACTTCGGTATGCTCGCTCTTATCAGAATAATCAGCTCCGCATGCACTGAGTAATACACTGATAAAAATAATACTCGCTAAGTGAGTTAATGTTTTCATTTTAAACCTCATAATTTGTTCTCCGCTTCTACAATTTGTTCACCGGTAAAGCGTTCGATTTCAATTCTTTTTAAATGCGCATTAACGGAGGCTTCCACTAATGCATGACGTGCATCGATCAATTCATTTTGAACACTTCGTAACTCAAGGTAACTGTAACGACCCAGGTTGTATGCACGACGTGTTTGTTTTAATGCTTGCTCAAGTTTTGGAATGATATTATTACGATAGGTATCAACCTGATGAAAATGATGCTGTAATTCCTGATGCAAAGAATAAAGCGAGACTTCAAAACGAACTTTTAACTCATCTTCTTTAACTTCAAGTTGCGATAAATTTGCTCTGGCTTCAGCAATACCACCTGTGTTGCGGCTACCTTCACCAAAGGGAATTGAAATACCGGCAATGAGTGCCTGGTCATCCGATTGCGAGTAATGACGCACACCCAGATTCATATCCCAGGCCGGACTGCTTTTGGCTTTGGCAAGCGCGTATTCAAGTTGTTGTAACCGTTTCTGTGATAGCAAACGTGTGAATTTTGGACTTTGCTGAAGGCGTCGTTTTAGTTTTTCAAAAGAAAGTAATCGCGGCATGGAAAAAATATTTCCTTTAACCTGATCATAATCAAAACGTGACTCACCCCACTGCGCAGCCAGCGCGCGATAAGTTGAACTTAACTCATGATCAACGTCCTCACGTACAAGCTGACGACGCATCACATCCACTTCTGCTCGCGCTAACTCAGACTCTGTGGTTTTTCCGGCTAGCACACGTTTTTTAATTGCACGCGCTATTTGTTGTGACATTTTTAAAGCGCGATTTGAATTAAGCAGATGCGTTTGTCGCGCCAGACTAATAAGATATAAACGTGCTGTTTCTGCAGAAACGTCCAGCAAGTTGATATTCGCTTCAGTTGTTACCGCCGAGGTTCCGGCATTTGCCAAATCAATATAGCGTTGCCGCAATTGACCTTCGAATACCCAGCTCATACTCAAACTTATTTGAGCATTTTCTGAACCGTTAAATTTACCGCTACCCGCAACGTCTTCTACTCTCATATTTATGGCTGAAGCTGGAGACAGTCCTGCTTGCACAACACGACCTTGTTGCGCAACATGTTCAAATTCAAAAGCGCGTAGCTTATGATTATTTTTAATGGTTTTACTGATTGCCTCATGTAAGCTAATCGTGCGATTACTGATGCTTATATGATGTTCATTTTTTGAAATGACTTCACTATTTTGTCGGCTGTCTAAATCTAATATGAGTGATGAAGCAGGTTCTGCACTAATATAAAAAGGAAAACTTATTCCCAGACACACCAATGAAGGTAAAAATATTTTTTTCATTGCACTATCCATTTTGCTGGCAATAAAAAATCACCAACGGTTAATTAAAAAATTATTTTAATATTGTGAATATCACGCTACAAATATAGCGCTTGCTATTACACAGTTATCAATAAAGTTGAAAGTTAAAGGACAGGCGGAGCGCGTTGAGGGGGAAAATAATAAGAAAAAGCACGTGGTTTTTTCTCTTTATAACGGTGATGAACCTGTCTCAACTGCGGAACAAGCAATATAACGAGCAGGAAGGTTAGGATAGAAAAGACAAATGGATCTAACATCTGAATCTTTTTCACCAGGTTATTTGTAGCAGAGCCGACATCAATATCTGAATTATAATGCTGCGGTACCTCATCGTGGTGTTCTGCATCGTGATTTACTTCATGAATGTATGAGACGGGATGGATATCAATGATATGAATATCAGCATGTGTTGATACTGTATCATCATGCCCAATATGCATGTGCAATTTAAATGTTTGCGCGATCAACAAGGCAAAAATGAGCAACATATAAATGCCCTTATAACCCAGAATATTTTTACGCCAGTTTTTCATGATGCCAGCAGTTTAGCAAAATGCGCCTGAAGCGGCAATTTTTATGTCAATCCTGACTACGCAAGTTGTTGTATGAAGGTACACTTTACACTTTATATTGCTGTTTAATATTCCATAAATTTATGAAATTCAAGATCTTATCTCAATTCATAAAGCAATTTTATACCCCAATGTTTCGTTTTAGCGCTTAAATCAGCATTGTTTTATTGCCAGAATTGTATAAAGTGCTTACCCTGTCTGGCCTCATAGATATAAGAAGAATAATTAATCAAAACACTAAATTTTGGGAAAAAACTCATGACAGTACTCAATTTTGAAGAAGCGCGACATAACATGATCGTACAGCAAATCCAGCCCTGGAATGTGCGCGATGATAAAGTGCTGGATTTACTTCAACGTCTACCACGTGAAGATTTTGTACCCACAAAATATAAAGAGCATGCTTTTACCGATATCAATATTGCTTTAGAAAATGGCCAGGAAATGATGTCTCCCAAACTTGAAGCTTCTATGCTGCAAGCCTTGCAAATACAAGAACAAGACAAAGTGCTCGAAATTGGCACCGGCACGGGCTATGTTACTGCGCTGCTTGCCAGTCAGTCGCGTCACGTCATCACGGTTGATATTGATGAAGATGTACAAAAACGTGCTGCAGAAAAACTCAAGGCACACCAAATTACAAATGTCACCTATGAAGTAGGAGATGCAGCATCAGGCTGGGTCGAGCAAAAGCCCTATGATGTTATAGCCATAACCGGCTCTCTCCCTGTTTTACCAGAAATATTTCAACGAAGCCTGACTGTTGGCGGGCGATTATTTGCTGTGGTTGGTGATGCCCCCGTCATGGAGGCTATTTTAATTACCCGCATCAGTGAAACCGAGTGGGCACATAAAACCTTATTCGAAACCTCAATTACCCCTCTCATTAATGCGGTCAAACCAGAGCGATTTGTGTTGTAAAAATTGGTATAATTCCCAGCACACTAAAAGCCTGTTAATTTTTAACAGGCTTTTTTCTTACTTAGATACATACCTTATTTAACATGCCAATATGAAAAATATTACTCCAAAACAGCTCCAGCAATATTTAACCGAAACCGACACAGCTCCTCTTCTTTTGGATGTGCGTGAAAACTGGGAATTTGAATATTGCCATATCGCTAACTCAGTTTTAATTCCAATGGGTAAATTACCCGACAAATTAAATGAACTTGACCGGCAAAAAGAAATTATAATAATTTGTCATCATGGCATTCGCAGTCGCCAAATGGGATACTACATGGAGCAAATGGGTTTTGAGCACATCATCAATCTCGATGGTGGTGTTGAACGCTGGGCAGAAGACGTTGAACCAACAATGAAGCGATATTAATTTTATGGAAAAAATACTCTTCTCATTCATTTTAGCTGTTAGTATTAGCTTACCGGCTTATGCACAAGATTTACTTTCAATTTATAAGCTTGCGTTACAAAATGACAGCCAGTTTCGTGCTGCACAGGCAGAGTATCATGCTCTACTTGAACTAAAGGAACAAAGTAATTCACAGTTATATCCCACCATTTCAATAAATGGTAATTACACCGAGTACAACTCTAAAGCCACAGCCTCATCTTCTGCTTCAAAATATAATACTCAGGGTTACAATCTGAATTTAGTTCAGCCTATTTATAATCATGCAAACATTGTCGGCCTTTATAAAGCTGATGCACAAGTTGCCCAGGCAGCCGTAACATTTAAAAATGAACAACAAGACCTTATTTTACGTGTTGCAACCCGTTATTTTGATGTGCTTGCAGCAAATGATGACCTTGCCTTTGCCAAAGCTGAACGCACTGCAATTCATGAACAATTAATACAAACCCAGCAACGCTTTAATGTTGGTTTGATTTCTATAACTGATGTACATGAAGCACAAGCGCGTTATGATCAAGCCGTCGCCCAAACTATTGTTGCAGAGAATGCTGTTGCGATTAGCTATGAAACACTAAGAGAGATCACCGCCTCGGAACATAAGGGTTTAGCAAGACTATCCACTAAACATCCACTGGTAAAACCTGTTCCTGCTAATATTAAGCAGTGGGTTAACACTGCCTTATTACAAAATTCTTTATTGAAGGCCAGCGAAAAAAATGTTGATATTGCCCGTGAAGAAGTCAACTTACAACGCGCAAGTCATTACCCAACGCTCGACTTAAGCGCTCAACATTCTCGTACTGACTATGGTGAAAATGATTTTTTCAGTCAGCGCCAGCGAAATGATACAACGCTGTCGCTGCAATTAAATATACCCCTCTATCAGGGTGGTTTAGTCAACTCCAGAACACGCACCGCTGCACATCGACTCATCCAGGCGCGTGAAAATTTAGAGCAACAAAGACGGGCAACCGAAAGAGAAACCCGCAATTCTTACCTGAAAGTCATTGCAAACATCAGTCAGGTTAAAGCATTAAAACAGGCTTTAGCATCAAGCTCTGTTGCACTGGAAGCGACTCAGGCAGGATTTGAAGTTGGCACACGTACTGCGGTTGACGTTTTAAACTCACAACGCGAACTTTATCGTGCACGACGCGACTATGCTCAAGTACGTTATAACTATGTATTAGAAACACTCAGGCTTAAATTTGCAGCAGGCACATTATCCAATACAGATATTGAGCAACTGAATCCATGGTTAAAATAATTATTCAATGAAAAAGCCGGATTTAACATTAAAACTTTTCGCCTCAAAATACTGGCCGACATGGATTGGCTTGTTATTATTGAGATTACTGGCTTTTATTCCATATAGTTGGATGAAAATATTTAGCTCTCTCTTTAGCTACTTATTTTATAACTTAGCCAAAAGAAGAAAGCATATTATTGAAACCAACATAAACCTGTGCTTTCCTGAAAAAACAGATGCCGAAAGATGCTTGCTTTCGCGTAAAGCGTTCACTTCAACCATAATGGCTATTTTTGAATTTTCTTTAAGCTGGTGGGGAAGAAAAAAACAACTGACACAACTTCATCGTATTGAAGGCCTTGAGTACATTGAGGAAGCCTTAAAAAAAGGCAAGGGCGTTATTTTAGTTTCAAGCCATTTTACCACAATGGAAATTGCCGGTGCTTGTCTTTGCCAACATTTAGATAACCTGGTCTTAACTTATAAACGCTCAACTAATGAACTTCTGGATTTTTTTATTCAAACCCAACGTTTGGAAAAAAGCGCCGGGTTGATTAAACATAAAAACTTACGTGAAATGTTGCGCAGTATAAAAAAAGGAAATGTGGTATGGTTTGCGCCCGATCAGGATTTTGGCGAGAAGGATTCTATCTTTGCTCCCTTTATGGGAGTAGAAACATGCACGCTTTTATCAACGCAACGTATTGCAAAGCTCACAGGCGCGCCTGTAATTACTTTTTATGGTGCCCGGATTGATAGTGAATCAAAATATGTTATTCGTTTGAGTCCCGCACTTGAGAATTTTCCAAGCGGAGATGACCGGGCTGATGCGAGCGCAATTAATCATGCAATTGAGCAACAAATTAAACAGGCACCCGAGCAATACTTATGGGCGCACCGCCGGTTTAAAACTCGTCCTAAAGGCGAAAAGGGTTTTTACACGATATAAATATGTGGCGTTATAAAATATTACTTTTAGTTCTGTTTATTCCTCTTGTGCTATATACGCTATGGCAAAGTTTACGCGCGTTTGAATTTCGATATTTTTTACAACGCTTTGCCTTATATTATTCTAAACCTATAGCCGGTGATTGCGTCTGGATTCACGCTGCCTCTGTTGGTGAAGTTAACGCAGTAACGCCATTGATATTAAAAATACAACAGGAAAACCCATCAGTAAAAATAATATTAAGTAGCAATACCATAACCAGTGCGCGTGTTGCCAAAACTAATTTACCTGAACATATTCAGCATATTTATTTCCCCCTTGATTATGCCTGGGCGATGAACAGGTTACTCAGGCATTTAAAACCTCACGTTTTATTTATAGTGGAAACTGAATTTTGGCCCAACCTGTATTTACTGGCTCATCAAAAAAACATTCCTTTTTACACCATCAATGGCCGCATATCTGAAAAAACACTATATGCAAAACCATGGTTAAAACAGATTTACGCAAAAATATTACCCTTGATCAATTATATTTATGCCCGCTCTGAAACAGATCAGGAGCGCTTTTTATCACTTGGTGCAGATGCAGGAAAAATAGAAACACTGGGTAATATAAAGCTCGCCTTTTCTGAAACCACCGATACCTCTCCCATCGAACTGGGCCGACCTTATGTATTAGCTGCTTCGACAAGAGAAGATGAAGAACAGATAATCGTTGCGGCATGGAAGGAATGTAAGCATCAAAACCATATACTGGTCATCGTTCCACGCCATCCAAACAGGATAAAAAGCATATTACCTAACCTTAATCATTTTGATTACAACATTGCGGTCAGAAGTAAAAAAGATCCTGTGACAAATAAAACTGACATATATATTGCCGATACCATTGGAGAATTAAAAAATTTTATTGCCGGTTCAGAATTTGTCCTGATGGGCGGCTCTTTTGTGCCAAAAGGAGGGCACAATATTCTCGAAGTTGCCCAGTTAGGTAAGGCGGTTGTATTTGGACCCGATATGCGTAATTTTGAAGATGAAGCTAAATTACTTTTAACTATAAAAGCAGGCATACAATCTAATAAGGAGCAGGTGCCTGATATACTCAACAAACTTCTGCAAGATGCTAATTATAAACATTCCCTGGAAAAAGCTTTTCAAATTTTCCATAACAAAAATAATGATTATGTTTTGCGCTACTACAAAAAAATAATTGAATATATAGTATAAACAGTATTTTTAACTAACTTATAATAAATTTTACATACTAGAAATACACAACAGCCTGTAATAAATTAACGCCAGAGCAGTAAAAAATAACTAACCTATACTTTTTCTGCTAAGTGCAAATCTCGTCAACTCTGAAAAACATACTCCAAGCACAATCATCGAAATAGCAATAAAATTTGCACGTTCAATTGGTGCCACAATGGTAAACCCGGCGATTATTTCTCCAGCCACATAATAAAATCCTAAAGTTGCTGGAAAATAATACTCTTTTTTCCTCTTAAAAAAATACCATAGTGGGACAAAAAACATGAGAATGGTTAACACCAAACCAGGCACGCCCTTTTTAGCCGCATTATCTGCATATATATTATGAAGGTGCGAAAACTCCTGAAGTCCAGGATGATATAAACCTTTATCAATATATTTCTTAGAGATCTTTTTAAAATTTCCTGCCCCAATTCCGAATATTGGATTGTCAATAGTGATTAAATATGCGGCTTTTATCATTTCTAATCTGGTTTCAGTGCTGCCCAGGTTTTTATCGATACTTTGTTTAGAAGTAAAGCTATAATTCTTAACAACATTAAATGCTTCATTTACACCTCGCTTTACAATACTGGAATCAAAATAAAGAGTTCCGGCAATAACAAAAATGCAAATTACTAATAATACTTGTTTCCGCCAGTTATAATTCATCGCAGTCCAAACCAAAGCTAAAACCAACAACATTACATAACCTGTTCTTGCACCTGAAAGTACAACAGCGACACATCCCACGACAACAGTAGCCACACTAAACACCATTAACTTTTTATTGATTAGCCAGTTTTTTCTTGAAAGGAAGATAAAAATGTAAAGCACGGACATGGGACCTAACAATAATTTCCCATATCCTCCAGCAGCAGGAATATTTAATATATAGACCTGATAAATAACAATAAAAAAACTTAACCACAATGAAAAAGTAACGCCATACCATAAGGGTAATAACACACCTTTAACTTGTCGAAACAATATATAAATTGGTATAGCAAGGAAAAAACGTATTTCTGAGCCCAGGCGTTTTGTATCATTATATTCCCAGCCAGCGTTCAAGGACGTAATGATAAACCATAAGAAATAAATCGTAATAAAAACAAAAGCATACTTTTCTGCTTTAGTTAATTCAATTTTATAGATTGGTTTTGCAATAGTATATAATGATATAAAAAATAACAGCATAAAGATAAAGCTGGCGACATGTTTAATATTGTATGCACTAAGCATCAAGATAAAGACAAGAGCTTGAGTAAATCCTTCGCGCGTTTTTAGATTACTCATCATTAAATTCATTTTTTTTAGCATAACAGCCTTTTTTGTACATTTTTTTATTATAGCGGCAATTTAAGAGCAAACTTTAAAAATCATTCCAACCATACCCACGCAACAAAGAACGCCAGTTCATATCTGAAAAATAAAAAACTTCTTCATTTTTTAAAGCTTTGTTTAAAGAACGCCTGAGCCTTAACAAATTTTCTTTTTGCCATTTCAGTTTTACTTTACGGAATCCACAACGATCAAAGTCAATTAAAAAACAGCGCCCACCTTCATCCAGCAAAATATTGCTCGCATTCAAATCTGAATGGTGTACTCCCTCTTCATGGAAACGCCGTACCATGCTACCGATTGCAATCCAATAACCTTCAGCTAAAGCTTCTTGCATTAAAAAACTCATTAATGTTCGCGCCTGTGGAATACGGTGCATCATAATATCAGCTGAATAACTTAACCCAACCCGCTCAACTTTTATTGCTGCAGGCGTTGGTACGGGTAAACCTTTTGCGAGCATAATTTCAAGCATTCGCCATTCACGCCAGGGACGTGAAAGCCTAAGCCCCAACCATAAATATTTATCATTTGAAATACGTGAAATTAAACCACCACGCTGGTAATGCCGTAAAACAAAATCCATACCCTGGTGCTGTACAAAAAAGGTGGTGCCGCGGCCTTCTGCAAAACCGACGATAGAGGAACGTTGAGCCCAAACCTTGGAATTAAAACTAACATCTTCAAAGCTCCTGAAAACGTTAGCGTCATATCGAATATGCACCCCACTTTCGTGTTTCTCTACAATATTTTTCATCATATTAATAAATTAAATTTTTCAGCTCATAAAAGGCTTGCATTACCATATTTATACCGGAATCGGATCTATTTTATTTTTACTCGCGCGCTATAAACCAGTCTTCACCCGGTGATATATGCTTTAGTTCTGCATTTAAGAAAATCACGATGGTTGATTTATGTAAAGTTATCGATAAATGCATTAAGGAGGTATACCTGTGACTACAATCCTACATTTTTCCATTATAGCGGCGTCTTTTCTAAATGACGATAATAACACCGTTTATACCATTGGTGATTTTTTATTGCTTCACTAATGGAGGCACTAAAAGAAGGTCGCTTTTAAGCCCTAAAAATATCAAACAAATGCTGTTTATATTACCCGTAATTACCATAAAATAGAGCCCAATTAACTTAATTTAAATACTAAGCTAACTATAATAAAATCAAAGCTGACATTATAACAACATTTAGATAACATCTATCCCGAACTATTTTTAAATAACGAGAATTAAAGCCTTAATGTCACATACTTTAGTTACTATTAGAATTTTACTTCTTACATTGGGTGTATTCACATTTTTTCGTGCTATTTTGCTTGTAGCCTATTTTGATGAATTTTCAGCCCTTTCATTATTTGAAATATTACAGTCCTTTGTCCATGGTTTACGTTTTGATTTTGCATTAGCCAGCATCTTATTGTCTATCCCACTGTTAATGATACATTTCCCGCTCAAATGGACAGAAAATAAGCAATGGCTTAAATTTTGGTATTGGGTGTGTTTTCCCATCGTACTTGCAGCCTGCTTATTACTTGCTGCTGATATCGCTTATTACGCATTTGTAAAACGCCACATAACACAAGAACTACGCTTAATATTACACGACAGCCTCTTCATCCTCCAAATGGGGCTAAGTAGCTATAAGCTCGCTATTTTATCTTTTCTCGTATTTTCAGCTGGCCTCGCCCTCCTTTGGAAAAAAGCACTACCCACCAATTTTGCTGCCGACAACCCAGGTAATCTGGGTAAACGATTAGCGATATTTACTCTGGTCTTTTTTGTTCTTGTTATAGGTATACGTGGCGGAACTCAACGTAAAACCATTCATGTTGTGAATGCCTTTTCATCCGGTAATGCAATTCAGGGAAATTTAACTCTGAATGGTGCGTATAGTTCGCTACGCTCTTTTAATGCTAAACCGTCAGTTTCTCACCATTTTTACGAAAAGGAGCAGTTGAAAAAACAAGCTCACGACATAGGGTTGTACCAACATAGTGATAGTTACCCTTTCCAGAAGAAATTTACTCATGGCGAAGAAAAAAAGTTAAATATTATTATCGTTTTATTGGAAAGCTGGAGCTATCGATATATCGATACTCTGGCGGGAAATAACTACGGGGTAACGCCAAACTTTGACAAAATCATAAAACAAGGACTCAGTTTTAATCGCTTCTATGCAAATGGTCAACGAAGCATCGAGGGACTTCAAGCTGTTTTAACTGGTGTTCCCAACTTAATTGATATGCCACGCTTAGGCTGGGGGCTGGAAAATAGTAAGTTTACCCGACTCGGCTCTTTACTAAAAAAACATGACTATCACACCGTCTTCACACAAAGTTCTCGGCGTACCTCTTTTCATATTGACGGCATATCAGCAGCAACAGGCTTTGAACATTATTTTGGCATGGAAGATATGGAGTTAAAACTCAATTATTCTGATCCTCACTCATTTTGGTTTGGCTGGGATCATGAAACCTTTAATAAAGTAATAAACCACTTATCAACCGTAAATAAACCCTTTATTAATTTCACATTTACCGGCACAACACATGCCCCTTACGGCACCTTACCAATTGAGTTTAAGAAATTTCCTCATGGTAAAAATAGTGAAAATGGATTTCTTAACACGCTGTACTATTCTGACTGGGCACTGGGCCAGTTTATGCAACAAGCAAAACAGCAACCCTGGTTTGATGACACCATCTTCTTCTTTACCGCAGACCACACCTTAGGTCATTTCCATAAAAAAACAACACTGGAGCGGTTTCACATACCGTTAGTTATTTATTCGCCAAAATATATAAAAGCTGGCGTTAATAATGTTATTGGCTGCCATCTGGATATTATGCCAACCATTATTGATTTATTACAATTATCAGATACCTACTCCGCACTGGGCGCATCGCTGCTGCGCAAAAAAAATAATAATAATGCTTTTGCCTATCTTCATGCTGGAAATATAACGGGAATTGTTAATAATGAAGGGTATCTGATGCATACATTGAAAAAAATAACTGAAGCTAAAACGCTAAAACACCGGGAATTAGACAAGCGTGTTAAAGACAAACTCGAACGTATTCTTTTAACGATCGATCAAACAGCTTTTCAGGCTGTGCAATCCAATAACTGGCAAGAATAAAAGTATGCCTGCCACTACCATTAATTCTATATGTATTTTACGTCTCTCCGCACTTGGTGACATAAGCCATACTCTGCCTGTTTTCCATACCATCAGAAAAGAACGACCAAATACAAAAATCACCTGGATTATAGGTAAAGCTGAATATGAACTCGTTAAAGGGCTGGAAAATGTTGAGTTTATTACTTTTGATAAAAAGTCAGGTTTCAATTCTTATCGGGATATTAGAAAAAAATTAAAGAATAGAAAATTTGATGTCTTATTACATATGCAAATGTCATTAAGAGCCAGCCTGATTAGCCTGTTGATAAAAGCAAAAATAAAAATTGGTTTTGACAGAAAAAGAGCCAAGGATGCACAGTGGTTATTTAGCAATAAAAAAATAAAATATCAACCGAATCAACATGTAATAGATAGTTTTTTTGGCTTTACCCAGGCTATAGGTATAGCGCAAAGGCATTATAAATGGGATATCCCCGTATCAAACCAGGAAGTTAAAAATCTGGATAATATTTTTCAAGCAAGAAAAAAATATATTATTATTAGCCCCTGTTCGAGCAAAGCCTACCGTAACTGGAGTGTAGAAGGTTATTCTACAATCGCGGATTATATTAATGAAAATTATAATATGGATATCGTACTAAGCGGTGGCAACTCCGAAATAGAACAGCATTATGCAAAAGAAATAATGGCGCTGACACATTGCACACCAATTAATTTGATTGGAAAAACAACAATAAAAGAATTATTACATATTCTTAAAAATGCAGAGTTTGTCATTAGTCCTGATTCAGGACCGGCGCACCTGGCAACAGCAGTACAGACACCGGTTATTGGTTTATACGCAACAACCAATCCGGACAGAGCCAGACCCTACCTAAGCGCAGAAACTACCGTTAATAAGTACCCTGAAGCAATTTTAAAAAAATACCATAAGCCTGTTTCAGAATTGACATGGGGAACACGCGTGCGGGATGAGTGGGCAATGAAGATGATCACAATAAACGATGTTAAGTGTATTGTTGATAAATTAATCAATAAAATAAATTAGGAATTTTCATAATGAAAATTTGGGCGGCAAAACAAACCTGGTTATCAAAAAATGCTTTTGCTAAAGCAGAGGCACTTGATAAAAATAATGTCACTCACATTGCAGTGATTAAACACGCCGCTTTGGGTGATCTTCTGCAAACCCGACCCTTTTTAATTGAAATCAGAAAGGCCTTCCCGAAAGCTAAAATAATACTGAGTGTTGTATCAAACTATATGAAAGGTATACCTGATGATCTGATAGATGGTATTCATCTGGCTAAAGGTAACGAAAAAAAATATACTTTGCGTGAAAGTTTACAAAGCTATAAGAATTTAGGAGAACAGGATATTCTGTTCGATCTTACAGCAACATCACGTTCTTTCTGGATAACATTCTTTACCAAAGCCACCTTAAAAGTTGGCTTCATGCATAAAGGGCTTCACCGTCTGCTATATGATGTCGCGATTCCACGCGCACACTACCGGTTTGAAGCAGAAACATTTTTAGAGCAAGCCAATGTACTTGGAATAAGACACCAGTGGCCATTAGAATACAATTATCCTAAACCTGAAAAAATTGTTGAAAGCAACTATATTTCATATTTCCCAACAGCCTCGACGGCCGAAAAATGCTGGCCGCCTGAGTTAATGGCAGAACTCATTAAAAAATCCTGTCAACAATACCCCAACACGCAACACATCCTTATCCCCGGCCTGGCAGATTGGGAATTAGAAACTGCTAAGATGATAAAAAAAATAGTGGGTAACAAAGAAAATTTTTCAATGTCAGAATCCGGTGCAAAAGCAATATCATTAATTTGCCATGCTGATGCTGTTGTTCTTAATGATACCGGTATGCGAAACCTGGCCATCGCTGCAAATACACCAACGGTATGTATTTTCCCTATCACCTCGCATGTTTTTGGATACACCCCATTATTTGGAAAACACAAAGTTGTCGTCAACGGAGAGACTGAACCTGCTAAAGTCGATGATGTGCTTAATAAGCTAAATGAGATTATCGGTTAATATTTAATTTTATTTCTCTGCCGCCATTAATTTAACCAGTTCTGTAAAGTGCGTTTCTTCAGAAAAACGCTGATCAGCATCATTTTTTCCCGCAACAGCTAATTTTTCACAAGTATCTTTATCAGTAACTATTTTTAATAACTGCGCAGACAAATCATCCGGGTTTTCTGTTTCAAATAATAAGCCCGTTTTTTCATGTTCAATAATTTCAGGAACACCGCCACAATCAGAACCAATAACCGTAACACCTGCTCTCATAGCTTCAGGTAAGACTAAACCAAAAGTCTCGCACTTTGTGGCTAATACAACAGCATCAAAACAAGACATGATACTGGGCGGATGATTATGGAAACCTAAATATAGAACATTTTTCTCAAGATCATATTCCTTAATTTTGCTATTAAGCATTGCGTAATAATCCTGATCCATAATATGGCCAATCATTGCAAGCTGGACAGGCTGACCCCGTTTTTTTAAATTATTAACAGCTTCAATCACAAAGTGTTGACCTTTGCCTTCTTCTATTCGTCCGAAGATAACCAAGTGAAATATATTTTCATCAATGCCTTTTTCAGCTAAAAATGATTCGCATTTGTCTGTATTATGTTCAACAACAGGAACACCATGATAAAGAAGGTGTACTCTGTTTTTATCAAGCGGCAAATTTCTGATTGTATTATTGTAAAGCTCTTTTGTAATAACAATGTAGGCATCAACATGTCGATATAAAAAGCGATGGTAGACATCCTTTTTTTTACGGCTAATCGCCATGTGCCGGGTAAAAATTAAACGAACTTTTCTCCGGCTAAATATTTTAGCCAGAACAACAAATAAAAGATCTTTACTCCAATGTGCATGCACAACATCAATTTTATTTTTATCAATATAGCGGGCAAGTTTAACGGCTGATAGTATGGGGAGACGATGAAAAGGAGAGGAAAAGGTATTCGCAATAATATTTATATTCATTAATTTATCAAATATAAACGATTTTTTTGCGCAAAGAATAGTATAGTCCTGATTATTTTTTTCAAAATAATTAATAATATTTAAAACATACAGCTCTAAACCTCCAAAACCACGAGACATACAAACCTGAAGTACTTTCATCTTTTGCTGCCTTACTATTTCCTGTTCATGATTTAAAAAAATGTGCGTATGAAGATATAAAACATATTATTTTACTCATCGATTGCGTACTATTAGCCAAAGCCGATAATTTCAATGAGCAGTATTATATTCAGATGAAAATTCTTATTATCCGAAACGACAAGTTGGGGGATTTTATATTAAGTCTGCCATCTTATAAGCTATTAAAAACCGCTATCCCGGACTCAGAGATTCACGCCTTAGTGCCTGATTATACCAGTGAACTGGCGAAGACGTCCCCTTACATAGATAAAACGATTATTGATCCCACTTCAGACTCGACTTTAGCACAACAATACCAGTTATTAAAAACTTTACGAAATGAAAAATATGATGCAATTATAACGCTCTATTCCACAACCCGGATTGGCATACTGGCCTTTGTATCGGGAACAAACTACCGTTTAGCACCCGCGACTAAAATAGCACAAATTTTCTACAACCAACGCTTAACTCAAAGGCGCTCAAAATCACTAAAGCCCGAGTATGAATATAACCTTGATTTAATAAAAAAATACCTTACAGATGCCGGCGTAACAAACTCACCTCCGCCGCAAGTACCCTACTTACAATTTGATGATGCAGACATTAAAAACACCAAAGAAAATTTTTATGAAAAATATAAAATTGCTCGAGATAATAAATTGATCTTTGTTCACCCCGGCACCGGCGGTTCTGCAACAAACCTTTCCCTGAAACAATATGCCGATTTAATAAGCGAACTTAATACATCAAAGGCACTCTACTTCGTGATCACCGCTGGTCCCGGAGAGCGGGAAAAAGCGACAGAATTGTCACAACTTATAAAAAACATCCCTCATATTGTTTATCACTCAACCGAAGGTATTGTTTATTTTTCAAAATTAATTCAATGCTGTGATCTTTTTATCAGCGCATCAACAGGACCTTTACACATCGCCGGTGCATTAAACCGTGCAACAGCTGCCTTCTATCAACGCCGTCGCTCAGCGACACCGTTAAGGTGGCAAACCTTAAATAGCGAAGACAAAAGACTGGCTTTTACGCCCCCTGAAAGCGAACATGAATCTGATTTAAGCAGTATTGATGTACGTATTGCTGCAAAGGCCATCATCAATAAATTTTTGCTATAAAAAAGGCCCGGATAAAATCCGAGCCTTTAAATTATTGCTGACTTCTCCTGTCAAAAAAGCAGGTCTATTATCCTCTACGATTTGCCGCTCTTTTTTCCAGCGCTTCAATTCTTGCCTCAATCGGAGGGTGTGAAGAAAACAATGCCATAATACCCGCTTTATCATTAATACCAAAGGCCGCCATCTGTTCAGGTAAGGCTTCAGGTTCAACCTGACCAAGACGTTTCAGTGCGTTAATCATATTATGATGACCCGCTAAATCTGCACCACCTGTGTCCGCAATGAACTCTCGCTTTCTCGAAAAATACATCACGATTGTTGAAGCAAGTATCGACAATACGACCTGCGCAACGATCACACTGACAAAGTACCCAATACCGTGACCCTGATTATTTTTTAAAATGACCCGGTCAACCACATGTCCGATAACGCGTGATAAGAAGACAACAAAGGTATTTACTACCCCCTGAATCAAGGCCATTGTTACCATATCACCGTTGGCAATGTGGCTCATTTCATGACCCACAACGGCTTCAATCTCACCCTGAGCCATATTGTCTAATAAACCCTGAGACACCGCCATCAAGGCGTTATTTTTACTCGCGCCGGTGGCAAAAGCATTCATTGCCGAAGTCGGAAAAATCGCTACTTCCGGCATTTTTATGCCAACAATTTTGGCTTGTTTTTCAACTGTACTGATTAACCATTTTTCCATATTAGTGCGTGGATTGGTGATCACAACCGCACCCGTCATGCGTTTTGCCATCCATTTAGAAATCAGCAAAGAAATGATTGAACCACCAAAACCGATCACACCTGAAAGAATGACTAACGCCTGAATATTAAGATCTGAGCCATTTTCAGCCAATATGCTGTCAACGCCCAAAAGACGTAAAGTAATACTCAATACCACCATGATGGCAATATTGGTCATAATAAATAACATAATTCGTTTCATAACTTCACCTGTTTAATGTCTCAATGGGGATAAACAAATACCCCTAATCAGCCCGATACTACAGCCTCTTTTAAATAAGAAAAAGTCGAATATAATTGCTATAATGTTCGTATTTTACGAACAATAGTTAAATTTCATATGAACTACAAACACTTACATTACTTCTGGGTCGTGGCCAAGGCCGGTAGTATTGCCCGGGCAAGTGAAAAACTGCATATTACACCTCAAACCATCAGCGGTCAGCTTAGTCTGCTAGAAGAAAATTTAAACGAAACCCTGTTTACCCGGGCAGGCAGAAACCTGGAATTAACAGAAACGGGACGGCTGGTGCTGAGCTATGCGGATGAAATTTTCTCATTAGGCGGTGAGCTGGAAGAAGCGCTGCATAATCTTCCGGAAAATAGAGCCATTTCATTTAAAGTAGGGATAGCCGATGTCGTCCCCAAGTCCATCACCTACCGACTGCTCGCCCCTGCACTTCAGTTGCCCGATCCTATTCGTATCATTTGCCGTGAAGGTTCGGTCGACTCATTATTAGCCCAGCTTGCCATCCACAAGCTGGATCTTGTTATTGCTGATAGCCCCATTCCACCATCAATAAATGTACGCGGCTTCAATCACCCCCTTGGTCATTGTGGTGTCACATTTTTTGCCTCAGCATCGCTTGCCACTCAACTCGGAGCTGATTTTCCACAAAACCTGAATGCAATGCCGTTATTGTTACCTGGAGAAATGACCGTGGCTCGCAACCAGTTAATCCAATGGCTTGATAAACAACATATCTATCCTTACATCGTCGGCGAATTTGATGACAGTGCTTTGATGAAGGCATTCGGCAGAACAGGGACTGGCATATTCACCGCACCCACCCCCATTGCAGAAGAAGTTGAGAAGCAGTACGACGTTACCGCCATTGGACAAACAAATGAAATACAGGAGCAGTTCTACGCAATCTCTGTCGAACGAAAAATTTCTCACCCCGCAATAACCGCTATCACAGAAACCGCCAGAGAATGGTTATTTCAAAACCCCGTCTGAATAAATACCGTAAATTAACTGATTTAAACTATAAAAAATCAGATTATTACGTGTTTTAATATTCAGTTAGCACTCATCAGTTAGGATATACTCTATCTCAAAATGTTCTTTTTAAAGCATGTTTAAACTACAATTTTACAGGTTATAGTTCTATGGATTTTGAATGGGTTACACTTGCACTGGGTGACGTTACCTGGATTTCACTCGCATTTATTTTGGGGTTTTTGGTCAGTCTTATCAACCTCCCACCATTGGTTGGTTTTTTAATAACGGGCTTTGCACTTAATTATTTTGGCTTTACAAGTGGCGAATCACTACAAAAATTCGCTGACATCGGCATCACACTCTTATTATTTACAGTTGGTTTAAAATTAAACCTGAAAGTATTAATCAGACCGCAGGTGTGGGCCGTAACCATGTTACACATCGCGATTATTATCGCCGTTTTTGGTACACTTATTTTTAGTTTAACCTTTACTGGCATCTCACTCTTTTCTGAGATGGATCTGAATACATCCCTATTACTTGCTTTTGCACTCAGCTTTTCAAGTACCGTCTTCATTGTAAAAACACTGGAAGACAAAGGAGAGATGAGATCACTGCACGGCCGAATCTCCATTGGTATTCTGGTCATGCAAGATATTGCCGCAGTTATATTTCTCGCAGTTTCTCTCGGTAAAGTTCCTTCTCTGTGGGCCTTATTCTTATTTTTACTTATTCCCTTACGTCCATTACTGCATTACATATTACAAAAAACAGGCCATGGTGAATTATTGATTTTATATGGCCTTGTTCTTGCCTTAGGCGGAGCAGAACTATTTGAGCTTGCCAGTGTTAAAGGTGATCTTGGCGCCTTAATTATGGGTGTACTAATTTCAAACCACCCGAAATCCACAGAATTGTTTAAGTCGATGCTGGGCTTTAAAGATTTATTCCTGGTGGGTTTCTTTCTTACCATTGGTATGGCCGGCCAGCTTTCACTCGAAGCCTTAGTAATTGGAATATTACTGGTACCGTTTATCACAATGAAGTCGGCACTCTTTTTTGCGTTAATGACCCGATTTAAATTACGCGCCAGAACATCCTTACTGGCAAGTATAAACTTAAGTAACTACAGTGAATTTGGTTTAATTGTTGTTGCAATAGCGGTATCAAAAGGCTGGATGAATTCCGACTGGTTAGTTGTTATAGCCGTTGCACTCTCACTATCTTTTATTGTTATATCTCCTCTCAATAAAATTGATAATAAACTCTATGGAAAATTCAAATCATTCTGGATGAAATTTCAAGCTCCGCAGCGGCTTCCTGATGACATTCTCTTAGATACACAAGGTTCGACCATCGCTATCTTTGGTATGGGACGGGTTGGTAGTGGTGCTTATGATAAAATGCGAAAAATCCACGGAGAGACCGTTGTTGGCGTAGACTTTGATTCCTACATTGTTAAAAGACATCAATCCAAAGGCCGGAAAGTATTACACGGCGACCCAAGCGATGCTGACTTCTGGGAAAAAATTGAAAAAGATCACAGCATCAAGCTGGTCATGCTGGCATTACCTAATCTGCAAGCAGGTTTAGATGTGCTGGAACAACTTAGGGAAATCTCTTATTCCGGACATATTGCGGCAACAGCCAGATATAGAGACGAAGTACCTTTATTAAAAGAGGCTGGTGCGAACGTTGTATTTGATATTTATACCGAAGCAGGGGTTGGCTTTGCAAATAATGCGCTGGCAAAAAATTAATTTGCGAAAGGATGTGGTAATTTGCTGGCGCAAATCATAAACCACATCTCAAAATAGCATAGCAATAGACGGACAAATTTGATCTGTACTATCACTCTCCATATTTTGTATAACTACTGAACCGAACCCATTGACTCATTTTCTACATTAGCTGGTAATGGTAGCCCCGCAATACGACTGCCCTGAGCAGCGGGCCCATGTGGAAATAATAAATACAAGTAGCGTTTCCCTCCCTGCTCAGCAAAATGCTCATCCAGTTGCCGCGAAAGTTCATGGCTTGCATGTGGCCAACCGTGTTGTAAATAGTATTGCTGTAAATAATCAATGACACCCCAATGCGCCGGTGTCAGAGTAAGTCCATCCTGCTCAGCCAGTTTAATCGCCGTAGCCTTATCCCATTCTTGTAATGTTTGTTCCCTCTCCAGCACATCAGGTGCAATATCTTTTTTCTCAGGGTGCAATATATAGTCATTAATATCCGTCATGTTTTTCTCCTTTCAACAACACAATAAGTCTGTTGTCACTATTACAAACTATTTATCCCAGCTTAATACTTACAAACCGAATATTCTGCATAAGTTTATAAAGTACGCCTTTTTCTTTATCAATAATTATAGTTATCAGTGTACATCTGAATAGTGAACCGGCTATAAAATAGTTAATATTGGTAACCTGTTCACTCATATAACTGGCGTGACTCAAACTTCGATTTAAGTCACGCCACTATTTTACACGCTAATCAATCTCGATTTTCCTTACGCTTGAATCAACAGTGTCTTCTCTTGGAATCGTCACTGTCAATATGCCGTTTTTCATTGACGCGCTTATCTGCTCCGCGTCACCATCCTCTGGAATTGCCAGTATGCGCTTAAAAGTGCCATAGTGCCTTTCAATTCGATAAAAATGTTTATCTTTTTCCTCTTTTTCCTGCTGCTTGTTGCCTTTAATAAGCAGGGTACAATCCTGTAGCTCCAGTGAAATATCTTTTTGTTCCAGGCCAGGCACTTCCAGAGTGATGGTATAATTTTTGTCATCACTCAACACATCCACGTGGGCATGAAATGCGGGGATAAAGTCATTGTCCAGCATCCGATTCAACAAGGGAGCTTGACCAGGCGTAGGTACGCCTCGAAAGGCATTATCAAACAAACGATCAATTTCCCGATGCAGCTGCAGCATACCGGAAAAAGGATGAGATGCTGGCAAAATATCAGCTTGTTTTACCGGTATATCTTGCTGCTGCTTCTCTTCATGCTTAAACCAGTTCCAGGGATTAAGTTTTTTTATGTCCATAATTAAACCTCTTCAATTATATCAATTCATAAAACGGGAGAACGATAAAAAATTCTCCCGGGTTCCTGACTAAGCCGCCTCTGCCTTTTTAGCGTTATGTTCAAGTACCTTAGCAGCAGAATTAATCTTAATCCGCCTGGGTTTCATTGCTTCCGGCAGCTCCTGTTTTAGTTCGATAGTCAAAAGCCCCTTATCAAGTTTTGCGCCGACAACCTCAACATGATCCGCAAGACTAAACTTACGTTCAAAACTTCGGTTCGCAATTGCCTGATAGAGGTATTTACGTTTGTCTTTATCTGAATCTTTCTTACCTTTAACAATAAGCAGACCGGGCTCAACCTGTATATCCAACTCATCCTGAACAAACCCTGCGACGGCCAGCGTGATCGCATAGCCGTTTTCATCGAGTACCTCGATATCATAAGCTGGATAACCGGCATTTCCCTGCTCAGACCTGAAGGCGTTATCAAACAAAGACGACACAGGTTCAAAACCAATGCTGTTGCGATAAAGTGGTGTTAAATCAATAGTTGTCATGGCGTATCCTCCATAAAAGCAATATGAAATTAAACAATTAAATTAAGAAATCGGAGCCTTTGACCCCGCTCTCTATCATTGGAAATAAGGACACACTCTGGATTTTCAATACCCGCCTAAATAAAAAAATGGGTTGAAGTTGATATTTTCTTACTTGAAATATTATCCATAAAACCCATGTCATATTCTCTATTGCCGCAAGGTCTTACCGGCATTGACAGCTTCTTGTCGGAAGTTTTACCTGCTGTATCTGCCGTAGTAATTTGCATCCGGCGAAGAAGAGATTTTTGCTAATACGCTACTGTAGTGATAAAACACATTAATATGATTAAGGTAATTTGTCATGAATAAAAAAATATTATCTATGGGCCTTTATTCAAAAGAAACGAAGGAACAATGGCCAAATCTAAACCTGTACCAGCGCTTTGAGCAGATAGTCACTTTGATTTTATCGCTAATTATATCTGTTGTTATTATTGTTGCCCTGTTTGAGTTAATGGCTAAGGTCTGGACTATGTTAGTTGGTGGGGTATTCGATCCACTTAACCATCAGGTCTTCCAGACTGTGTTTGGTGCAATCATGACTTTACTTATCGCCATGGAGTTTAAACATTCCATTATCAGGGTGGTTTCGCGAAATAACAGCATTATACAGATCAAGACTGTCGCCTTTATCGCCATACTGGCTTTGGTGCGAAAGTTCATTATCCTTGATATTAGTAAGACCGGTGCAGAAACCATTGCTGCATTAGCGATCACCATACTGGCACTGGCGTGTGTTTACTGGTTGGTGTCTGATAGCGAATATCGCAAAAGCAGCGGCACAGACATTTCACCTAAATAACATCAACCAGAGCAGCTATAATTCTCGCCATATTATTATGCGTCTATTAAAATAAATAGGATATACTTTGAGTATCGATAAGAGTTTCAGCCTGCTTGTATAATGATATAAAGCTGACCGATATTTTAGAAATGAATGTTCAACATAGACTAATGGGATTGAGCCACTAAATGAAAACCGAATTAACGACTATCGGATGGCGTGAATGGATATCTCTTCCGGAACTAGGACTGCCTTTTATCAAAGCCAAGATTGATACTGGTGCAAGAACATCTTGTTTACATGCCTTTGATGTAAAACCTTTTAATAAAGACAATGAAGAATGGGTTCGCTTTGGAATCCACCCCTATCAAAACGACTCCGAGCGTGAAATTTATTGTGAAGCAAAAGTACTCGATAAACGTACCGTTACAGATTCCGGCGGGCATAAAGAGGAACGCTATGTCATTTCCACTAAACTGGTATTACCCGACAAGCAATACTTAACTGCAGAAATTACATTGAGTAACCGTGACTCCATGCGTTTTCGTATGCTGCTGGGCCGAACGGCGATGGAAACAAATTTCACTGTAAACCCCGCAGAATCGTATATGCTTGGCAAACCAACAAATAAAGGATAACGTACTATCACAGCAAACGATGATGCAGGTATTGAGCCCAGCAACTACTTACTATATTTTAGCTCAGCACCTGTAATGATAAGATGAACCTCTTCAGGATATTGTTTATTGTACTTATCAAGAATAGCTTTTATTTTTTTTCCATTCATGAAAGTAGGTTTAGCCAGATAAAGTGATGTTTTATACCTTGCTTCGTGAGAAATTCTGGCCATAGCTGAAAATATACAAACAGGATTATTTATAAATTCTTTCTCTATAAATTGAGCCATTCTTTCACGCGAACCTGTTTTTGTTATCTTGCGTGTAAACTCCAGAACATTATCCAACTTTTTATTATCTTTACACCCTCTTGCATCAACAAGAGTTTTATTCAGAATTGTATAATATTTAATATAATTCTTATTTTTGAAATCCTCATCAACACATTCTAACTTATTACAAACGTCGACATTTTGTGCCAGCAACTGAGCAGAGTAAAAAACTAATATTGTAAGAAAAATAAACTTCATATTGCACAGTCTCTAACTGAAGTTGCTAACCTTAAAATACGACACAAACATATCATGATATAAATTAATCATGAGATATTTGCTTTTCTCTTTGATACATAATAACAGAAGCTGTTCTCAGCAACCCAAGAACAAGTAAAAATGCAGATAAGGCATATAACATATCCGGCTTTATATCGTGTTTAAACAGCCCGATAAGTATTTCACGTACCGTAAAAATAATTGCGGCATCAAGAATAAAAGTCAGGCGAAGTTTATGAGTATTAAAGTATTCAACTAATGAACGGGATAATTCAACCAGTACATATAACGTTAATACATCGGCAATGATATCGATATAATGCCCGGTAATGCCCTTTAGTTGTATCAGGTCCCATGTTGTGGAAAATAAGTTTATTGCGCCAATAGCAATACCAAGCATAATAAATACAAGAATAACCGCGAAAACGATATTCACTGCAGTATTAAATATTTCATTTAACTTATAGTTAAACATTATTTTCTCCAGAACTTCACTAATATTTCAAATATATACTTTACAGTATTTTTTTAGAATCGACGGGTAATTTTACCTGGCGCCCTTTGCTTGCGGTTTAATCCTGATTATCACTAAAGTTGTTCTCTTTACACAAAGGTTTGGTTGTGTACTCTACTGCCGAATCAACAAGAAAATAGTTTTTTAAATAATTTCGGCCAATCAATATTTGATAGTTGAAGTTATTCCTGTCTGCCAGATTAATTTCCTGTGTCCGGTAAATTTTTCCCAGACAAATTCCAAGATTAATAACAGGTCGTTTAAGAGAAAGGGCGAGTTTACGTTTAATTTTCACATAACGAACAATTTTTCGTTCCAGCAATACTTCTTCACCATTATTATTTTCGATACGAAAACGGATCCATTTCTCACCATTTTTTTTGTATTTCTTGATAATTTTCGCATTTAGCGATGATGTTGTCGCCCCTGTATCAATTTTTGCCTTTAGCTTAAGGTTGCTATCCGCAATTTCAACATGCTCCAGCCAGCCAATAGCTTTCTTCCCTGAAGCAAAAGTTACAGGCATTTGAAACAAGCAAATGAACAAAACCGATAATACTCCGAACCGTGAATACAGCATATTATTTAATCCAAATAAGTCCTCAAAGGAGGTAACTTATAATAGACGTTATCGCCTTTATCAAGTACATTTTCACTTATGCCTGAAAATATATCTGCAGAAACGGGGGTTAGTGATACTACCCCCCCTAAAAAACCAATATGGTGGCTTATCGCTATACTTGTTCTGTTATCTATACTGGGAATAAGTAGTCGCTTGTTACTCTCCGGAACAGAGACACTGGCTGGTGGAGATCGTTTATGGCGTCTTGCGGTTAATGTTTCTACTGTTGCCTCAGCAGGTAATACCGCTATTAACATTCACCCTCCTTTTGATACACCACATATTCGAAGCATCCAGCGCAACCTGACTTACCCCAACTATAAGGTGCGAAAACCTGCAGCCAATAAAAAACCCCGGCGCAGTATCCATGTTACAGCTATAAACAATGGCGCCAGTAATGTTTCTGCAGAATATTTTTTGCATCTTAGTCAGACACCTTTTATTTTAGCTGCAAATAACACTGAATTAACAACAACAAAAAGAGAAAGCTTTCTGCTTGATGATACAACCTTACAATTTAAAAGCTATACCGTAAAAGAAGTTGTAAAGAAACTTTTGCAAAAACAACCTAACCAGGAACTTATCGTTGATGAAATTTATTCTTTTCTTAAATCATTCCCTATTCACCTGGGAAAAGATGCAGCGAATGTCCCCCGGATTTTAACTAAGAAAAAAGCAACCATATATGATCGTTCCCTTGCCATGGTTGCATTATCGCGTGCAGTCGGTATTCCTGCCAGACTTGTCAGCGGAATAATATTAAAAGACGAGATTGAACCGCAGCCACATTACTGGGTTGAAGTCTATCAGGATAACCTGTGGTCTGCTTACGACGTTCACTTTGGTTATAAACAAACTGTCCCGATAAATTATTTACCTATGCGCCGAAATGCGAAGGATATCGTAGAAATCGTGGATGGTGATTTGAACCAGATAGAATACGACCTGGAACAGGAGTTTAACCATCCTTCGATGCGTCAAAAAGAAAAAGAACAATGGAGTTCTATCTTTGACTTGACCCGGCTATCGCTGGATATACGCAATGAACTGGCTATTTTATTGTTATTACCACTGGGGGCATTAATAACAGCATTATTTCGGCACCTGGTTGGCGTTCACAGCTACGGGGTATTTACGCCAACCCTGCTCGCACTGGCAATTGTATATGCAAACTTCATTACAACATTGACTGTTTTTATTGTGGTCATAACATTAGCAATTGGAGGACGAAGTTTTTTTCCAACGACACTAACACGTATTCCCCGGCTCTCTATTATTTTCACTTTAATTGCCGTAATACTGACCTTATCTGTTTCTGTTTTAAATTACTTTGATATAGAGCAGGAAGGAAAAATAATTTTACTACCCATAATCATCCTGACTTCGTTGGTTGATCGTTTTTATAATACGATAGAAGATACGGGAATAAAAATTGCGCTTAGACGTATGGTTTGGACAATTATTATTGCCTTGCTTTGTCTGCCTGTTATTCAGTTTGAAACCTTAGGCCATTTAATTCTTGAATACCCGGAAATACACCTTTCAACGCTGGCTATATTCTTAACCATTTCACTTTATAAAGGTAAACATTTAATAAACCTGCCTGTATTAAAAATACTGGCCGAGCCTAAAGTTATAAAAAAGAAAAAAAAGAAATAATTTCGTACAAGCAGCCAACTTTATCATTGAATATTCTTCACTTTAGCCCACATAAATATTGTTTTGGCTAATTCGAATAATCTTATTTATACAGCACCTGATTTAACGGGCAGCAAATTAGTTTAAAGAAAATTTTTACATCCATTTTAATTTTTTGAAGATGTATATCTGAAAGATTGAAACAGATACTAAAATTGCACAAAAAATATAAAATGCCCCTTTATATTCAGCACCGGGAATTCCACCAACATTAATCCCTAACAAACCGGTTAAAAACCCCAAGGGTAAAAAAATTGCGGCAACCATGGATAACACATACATTCTTTTATCCATTTGTTCCGATATTCGACTCATTAATTCTTCCTGAATAACGATAGCTCTTTCCCGTGAAGCGTCAAGATCTTCAATATAACGCATCGTGCTATCCGCGATTTCACGTAATCTTAACCGATCCATATCATTTAACCAGGGCACACGCTCATTATGTAAACGCGACATCGCCTCCCTTTGTGGAGCGAGGTAGCGTCTCAGGCTAATTGCTTCACGACGTAGTTCAGAAATTTTTGGCCGAAGTTGGTAGCCTTGCGCTGATAACACCTCTTCTTCGAGCAAGTCAGCCTTGTTTTCAATATCATCAACCACGTCGGCCATTCGTCTGACTAAACCACTCGATAGCTCAACCAGAAATTCTCCGGTTGTTTTAGGCCCATCTCCCTGCTCAATCGCCTGCCTTAAATCTGTTACAGAAAGTAACCTTCTTCTTCTGGTACTAATGATGCAATTTTTGTTTATCCATAAACGAATTGAGACCATATCTTCAGGATCAGCCCCCGGATTCATATTAACACCACGTAAGGCAACCAGTAATCCATCTTTCATTACGACACTACGTGGCCGGGGGTCATCACTTATTAATGCAGAAACTACCAGTTCATCCAGACCGCTCTTTTCACGCAACCATTTTTCACTTTCAGCAAGGGTATAATCAAGATGCACCCATAACAAACCTTTCTCTGCAGACCAATTATTAATCTCTTGCCAGCCAACAGCTTCTCCGCCACCCTGGCCGTCAAGCATATAAGCGGCAATTAAATCATTATTATTTTGCATAGCATATCCTGATATTAATTATTTTTTTTCAATATATTAAAAACAAATATACTCATTCCAGTCAGCCATCTTTAATCATTATCTTTGGATAAATTAGTATCTTTAGCTGAATCATTCCCGTTCGATAAGCCTGTATCATTTGCAGGTTCATTTTTTATATGCACATCTCGTTGCGGGAATGGAATTTGAATATTATGTTCCCTGAAAGCGGCATCAATCGCAAAATTAAGATCGCTGTTGGCCTGAAACTTTTGTGGAATATCTTTAATAAATACACGTAATTCAAATAAAAGTGAGCTGTCGCCAAACCCCATAAACAAGACTTTAGGTTCAGGTACACTGCCATCGGTTACCACCAACGAATTTTTTTGTGCTATATCCATTAAAATATTATGTACCAGTAATGTATCTGTGCCATAAGCAACGCCAACAGGTACGCGAATACGCCCTGTTACATCACGTAACATCCAGTTTGTCACCTGCCCCGAAATAAGATCAGAGTTAGGTACAATAACATCGGCTTTATCAAAGGTTTGTATTTGTGTTGATCGAATACTAATACGTTTAACAAAACCTTCCGTACTCCCAACCACAATCCAGTCACCTGTTTTAATCGGGCGTTCGAATAATATGATGAGACCGGAAACAAAATTATTCACTATATTTTGCAAACCAAAACCAATACCAACAGAGAGCGCACCCGCAATAATTGCCATATTGCCAAACTCTACACCCGTTACAGAAAGTGAAATAATCAGCGCCAGGGCAACCCCGACATAACCACTTATTGTGGCAACCGCTTCCCTGGCACCCCGATCGAAATTCGTACGAAGCAACCAGCTGCTTTCAAGATTTGTTTTAAGCCAGCTATTCAATGCAAGCAAGGCAGTTAAAACAATAATGGCTAATATAATCCGTGCCGGAATAATTTTTAAAGAGCCAATAGTAAAGCCTTCCATCAGGACAGTATTAATTTGCTGAAAACCTGTGTCTGATAACCCCCAAATCCTTAAAACCGCAGCGATCAATATCAGCCATAAAGCAGTATTAAAAATAAACCGTATCCAATTCAGTTCAGGTAATTTTTTTCGTACTTTAATGCCCAGAGAATTACGGACATAGCGTTGCCATCTTGCCTTACCTTTTATCAGGCCATCAAACAAATCATTAAGCAATCGCGACAAAATGATAAATATACCAAATGTAAATAACGTACCAAATACCGCAAAAATCACATAAGCAGATAGATTACGGTAACCCAACAACTCAACCACCAGGATTGAAATTAATATCAGGTTAATTGCAAACCGTATAAAAATCGTGTTTTCAAAACGGGATATTTTACCCAGTAATTGAACGGCCCAAATAAGGTTTAAAACAAAAATAAAAGTAAATAAACCCCGTGACAATAATAATGTTTCTTTTGGTAAGCTTTGAGTCAATAACGTGGTGAATAATAAATAACCAATAAATAAAAGAATTAAAAAGACTTTCAACCTTTGCGCCAGCGCTATTGCAACAGTTTCCGGCAAACCATGAAAAGAAATTGCCGGCTTTCGCGGCTTCAGAAATATTTCAACAATGGCAATAAGTGTAAAATAAATTGGCAAGCCATAGGCGATAACACTAATGAAAGGTACCGGCGTTACCGTTGAGGTGAGGATGTAACAAAAAATGGCGACGCTTAAACTGACCAAAAAATGAGGTGCGTAAAAAGCAGAAATCGAAAGAAACGAACGCAAAATATGATTTGAAAAGGTATCGTGCATCATATTTTTTCGGATATAGCGGCATATATGTTTGCGGATAAGCAAGCTTATTAACAAGCTAAAGAAGATAACAACTAACAAAACCAGCATATCCGTTGTTGATATAAGTGAAATCCCGGTATTATTTAATAAAAAATGTTGTGTTGCTTTTAACCATAACGAAGGTTTATTCCAGTTTTTAAGAATCAAATCGTTAATATTATCGGTTTTTGCAAACAACCTGACTGATAATAGGTTTTGTTGTTCAACCGATAAACCTTTGAGTACTTCTTCGCTCCTTAAAACAATAACGCGACAACTTGCCAGCACTTCCTGCGCCTTCAATATGTCATGATTTAATTCTTTGCGCTTTTGTCTCACGTTTACCAGTTCATTTTTATTTGGTTTACCCAGAGACTCCAGATTTTTCTTTAATTCTTCAGCCGTCGCACTCTCTTCTACAATACATTGAGACCCTGCTGACTCAATTTCTGCAACCTGTTTTACCGCCTGCGATAACTCGTTTTCGTCATAACGATGACGCTCTAATTTACGTTCAATACTATCTAAGGTTTTGCTATAGCTTTGCAATGACTTATAGTTGGTTTCACTGTCTGCCATTGATGCAGGTGAATAGGCTGCAACAACCGATAAAAGAATCAGGTTCAGCAACTTTATGACAACAGACCGGAACAAGGAAAAACGAGGTATATACGGCATTTACTTAGACCATTTTAAATATGTTAACGATAAAATATTTATTGTATGAGAACATCCTATACTATACCAACACTAAATATTGCTAACTTATCTTATTTTTTTAATATTGCGAGCGAAATGGAATTAAATATAGTAAATTTAAAGTTATTCAATTAATCTTCTTACATAAATACCTAACCTTCTCAAAAATTCGCACATGAAACATAGGGCTAACAAATGAAAATTGCTATTTTATCCAGAAATAAAAAACTATATTCGACTCGCCGCCTGATTGAAGCCTGTGAACAACGGGGTCATGAACCCATGGTCATCGATGCACTGCGTACTTATATGGATATTGCTTCCAATAAGCCCGAAGCACACTTTAATGGCAAAGTGCTCCCCCGTTTTGATGCAGTTATTCCCCGCATCGGTGCTTCGGTGACTTTTTATGGTACCGCCGTTCTGAGACAGTTTGAAGTTATGGGTTCCTTTCCTCTGAATGAATCCGTCGCAATCAGTCGCTCGCGCGACAAACTGCGTTCATTACAGTTATTGTCGCGCAAAGGTGTTGGCCTGCCTAACACTGGTTTTGCGAATAGTCCTGATGATGTACAGGATTTACTTAAAATGGTGGGCGGTGCGCCTCTCGTTGTTAAATTATTAGAGGGTACTCAGGGAATTGGTGTTGTTCTCGCCGAAACTAAAAAAGCCGCGGAAAGTGTTATTGAAGCATTTATGGGGCTAAAAGCGAATATTTTGGTACAAGAATATATCAAAGAAGCCAGTGGTGCTGATATCCGTTGTTTAGTTGTGGGTGGCAAAGTGGTAGCTGCAATGAAGCGTCAGGCACAGGCTGGTGAATTCCGTTCGAACTTACACCGTGGTGGTAGTGCATCACTGATTAAAATCACACCTGCCGAACGCGCCACCGCAGTAAAAGCAGCAAGTGTAATGGGACTCAACGTTGCCGGTGTCGATTTGCTTCGCTCAGAACGTGGTCCACTTGTTATGGAAGTAAATTCTTCTCCAGGTCTTAGAGGAATAGAAGAAGCAACGGGTAAAGATGTTGCCGGAATGATTATTGAATTCATTGAAAAAACGGCAAAACCACATAAAACGCGTACTAAAGGTAAAGGCTGATATTTGTGAGTGCTGACGTCTTTGAAATAAACGGCATCGTCGTTAACCCCGGTACCCGAACAACCGTTGATTTACCCTTTGGCCGCATGTATACCCATAGCCCTATGAGTATCCCGGTTCAGATCATCAATGGTAAAAAATCAGGACCACGCTTATTCTTAAGTGCTGCTATTCATGGTGATGAAATAAATGGTATTGAAATTATACGCCGCTTACTTAAATTACCGGCACTTAAGAAATTAAGAGGCACGCTAATAGCCGTTCCCATGGTTAATATTCATGGCATTATTAATCATTCACGTTATTTACCCGATCGACGTGATCTAAACCGTTCCTTTCCCGGTTCAGAGAAAGGGCCATTAGCATTGAGACTGGCTCATCTTTTTATGAAAGAAATTGTTGAGAAAAGTACTCATGGCATCGATATACATACGGGTGCCATTCATCGCAGTAACCTGCCGCAAATTCGGGCTAATCTTGACGACAAAGAAACAGAAGAACTTGCCATCGCATTTGATGCACCTGTTGTCATTTCTTCTAATTTACGAGATGGCTCTTTAAGAGAAGCCGCCTCTGCATTCGGTATCCCGATGCTGTTGTATGAAGCAGGCGAAGCTTTAAGGTTTGATGAAGTTTCAATTCGTGCAGGCGTTCAGGGCATCATTAATGTGATGCGTAGTCTGGAAATGTTGCCCGCAAGTAAAAGACAGAAAAAAAAGCATATAGAACCTGTTGTGGCACGCTCCAGCTCATGGGTACGCGCACCGGACAGCGGCATTCTCAGAGCGATGATTCCGCTAGGTGCCAGGGTAAAAAAGAATACCCTGTTAGGTGTTGTCGCCGATCCCTTTGGGGAGAAAGAAGTTAATGTGACCTCACAATTCAATGGTATTGTTATTGGACGGACAAACCTGCCTTTAGTGAACGAAGGTGATGCGCTTTACCATATTGCACGTTTTGAGGATATTCAGGAAATTGAAGCGAAAGTGGATCATTTTCATGAGGAACATTTGCCCGAAGAAATTCCTTTCCCGAACTCTGAAAGCCCGATTATTTAATAACAGCACACATGCCTAAATAACCGCAGCTCATAATCACGACGACCAAGATTATTTATGCATCTGATGTTTTAATATCACGCACGGCTATCCCCTGTAATAACCGTCCCAGAATATCTGAGCCGGTTATAATCCTTTTTTCGTCGGACCAAATAAGAATGAGATCATCATCAATGACATCATCACTGTTCGATTTTGCATAAACCTTCAGCTTTGCAACCACCCTACCCAACAGGGTTTTGGCATCTGTCACAATAATGGGACGATGACAAAAGGCGTAAGGATTTATTTCATCCTGACTAAACAAGGCCTGCCGTAAAAAAGCATTCGCGTTTAACACCAGGCAGGGTTGTTCCTGCGGATCAATAATAATAATCCACTTTTTCCCGGAACGATTAATAACCCGTAAGAATGGATCACTGAGACTGCGTTCAAATTTTGGAAAGATCGGCTTATTATCTTTTACCGGCAAACTTATCAGGCTATCAGGGTCGATATGTTCACCTTCTTGTGTAACAACAATATCATCCAGCGCCAGAAAATTTAACGCACCAATGCCTTCAAGATGATCAACATCACTCTCACTGGTTTGAATATGTTTATGAATAATGGTACGTAAATCCCGCTCATTAAAATAACGAATGCCTTCTTCACCTAACCACCAGTCAAGTACCATGGCACTGGGTTTTGCGACAGGGAAAAGAAGCAATTGATAAAACTTCAGTACCGGAGAAAGCAATGAGCCCATTCGCATCGCGTGTCGTGAAAAATAGGCCTGGGGTGCTATTTCACCTGCAAAGGTAATAAGAACGGTTGAGAACATAAAAGCAGTCAGCCCTGTCATCACTGAGTTCGATAAGAGAGCCAGTAAAACATTAATTGATACATTGCCCCAGAGAATAGTGGTCAGTAAAAAATTAAAATCTTCACGAAGCGCAAGAATCTTTATTGCATCGCTATTGCCGGAAGAAGATTCAACTTCAAGGCGCAGACGACTAATGCCCAATATCGCCAGATTCAGACCAGAAAAGATGGCAGATTGACTTATACAAAACAAAATGCCTAACCAAATAAATAGATTAACTGAATGTTCTAACATTAATTAATTCTCACAAATCGATAAAAAAATAGACTTCATGCAGTACTAATGTCTACTATTAGCTGGAAATTAAAAATCTGTTTCGAAAAAAAGTATGTTCAGATAACAGTGACGATTTTCAACTGTATTAAGACCAAAAGGGACAGTAACATGAATATAAAATTTATAGTAACCCTTATACTCATAGTATTCGCCACCATCTTTATTGTGCAAAATGCAGAGATGGTAGAGTTACGTTTTTTGTTCTGGAAAATGGCTATGTCACGTTCTTTGATGTTTGTCTTTTTAGTCATATGCGGCATTCTTATAGGCTGGTTTCTACATAGTTATATGGCAAAAAAGAACGCCGCAAAAAAAACAATAAAAAGTAGATGACTGATTATTCAATACTTTCATTTTCATAAGGCGCAACGTCACCACGACTTTCCTCATTTTTTGTTGTTACCAGGTACATACCGTTAAGATAATGCATTGCCTTAAATAACTGTCGTGCCATACGACGAATCTGGCTATTGAGCTCCAGGGTATCGATGACACCCGGAATCGGGCTACGCAATTCAGCCCCCGCAAGTATCAAACTCGTTTTTGTATCATCATACGCAGTTTGTAGCCGCTGCAATTGTGCTTCACCAGCATCGAGCGAGAAACTTTCTGAATCAGGAACCGCTAATTCTATTAGATGCGCCACTTGCGAACGATAATAACCAACCTGTTCTGTAATATTTTCATCATCGATTGATATCATCTCTGCTTGTGTTCTCATAATCTCCAAACATTGATCTGCACATGCTAATAAATGTTGTTCTGCCCGTAACAACTTCGACATTTGCACCGAGGTTTCATTCGTCAACGTAACTTGTCCTAACTCACCGATAAAGCTGGCAACGGCATTGGCCAGTTTTTTTACAATGATATGATCGGTGCGTATATTTTTTTCTACCGCAGATTCTGTGCTTAATGTTGCCAGTGACATGCGTCTTACTATCGTGGTGATACGTGCTATTTCCATAGCCAATGCTTTTATTGCCAGCACGGGAGAAACGGCTATATTTTTATCAAGGAATTGTGGATTACCTTCGATCTCCTCCTGTGTGACAAAACGCTGTTCCAGCATTCGTGTCATTGTTTTACTGAAAGGGAAGATCAAAAGAACACCAAGAATATTAAATACAGTATGGAATAATGCCAGGGTAACTGCAGGAATATCTTCCAACCCCAAAAATTTACCGGTGGATTTCACAATCAAAAATAATAGCGGCAAGGTTAATAGGGCGACCAGCCCCGTTACAACATTAAAAATAACATGAGCAGCAGCGACCCTCTTTGCATTAGGTGTCGCGCCAATAACGGCAAAACCCGCTGTTGATGTTGTTCCGACATTAGCACCAATCACCATTGCAGCAGCAGCATAGAGCCCTAAGACACCTCCGGTTGCAGCAGTTAAGGTTATTGCGATTGCAGCACTGGATGACTGAGTAAGGACTGTCATCAGAAAACCCAGCATTAAATATAACAATACACCCGCAACGCCTTCTACAGTGAAGCGTTGTAGTTCTAAAGTGGTTGCTATCCCGGTAAACGCCTCTTTGAGTACATCGATTCCCAAAAAGAACAAACCGAATCCGGCTAACGCCATACCAAGTGATGCACGCCTGCTACTGCTGTTTATCAGTTGCATGAATACGCCAATACCAATCATTGGCAAAGCAAAAACTTCAACTTTTAATTTAAAACCAATAATGGCGACCAACCAGGCCGTCATGGTGGTGCCAATATTTGTTCCAAAAATAATACCCATCGCCTGGTAAAGATTTATCAAGCCCGCATTAACGAAGCCAATGGTCGCAACGGTGACCGCACTTGATGACTGTACTATCGCCGTTATTGCCAGGCCGGTGAAAATGCCATGAGCCGGGGTACGTGTCCATCGACTTAAAATACCGAGTAATGCGCGGCCTGCTGCTAACTTTAGACCATCGGTAATCATCCTTACCGCCAAAAGAAACAGTCCAAGTCCACCTATCAACATGCCTATAGTAAGTAAACTTTGTTGCATATTTTTTTCCTACAACATACCTGATAGCAAAGTTGCGATACCAAGAAAAGCAAAAAAGCCAACAACATCGGTGACCGTAGTTAAAATAATAGATGATGATTGCGCCGGGTCCTGCCCTAATGCTGACAGCACGATGGGCACAATAACACCGGCTAAGGCCGCTGCCACCATGGCAATCACCATAGACGAGCCTATCACCAGCGCTAACCCTGTCGATGAACTCCAAACAAAAACACCTAAAGCCGTCAGTAGGGCAATTGCCACACCGTTCACAAAAGAAGCACCAACTTCTTTTCTTGCAACCTTCAGCCATTGACTGGTACCAATTTCACGTAATGCTAAGCCCCGCATTGTGACGGCCAGCGCCTGCGCACCCGTATTACCCGATTGCCCTGCCACGACCGGCAGTAAAACAGCCAAGGCTGTAAACTTTGCAATCGTATCCTCAAATAATCCAACCACCGCGGCAGCCAAAAATGCAGTCAATAAGTTAATGGATAACCAGGGCAATCTTTTACTAACCACAAATCGAACTGGTGATAAGGCACGTTCATCACGACTTGCGCCCACCATGGTTAAAAGGTCTACACTGCTTTCTTCACGTACCGCTTCCATTAATCCATCATAATGAATAATCCCAATAAGACGCCCACTGATGTCGACTACCGCTAAATCGGTAACACGATGGGTTTCTAACTGTTCAACCACTTCTTCACGAGTTGCGGTCGCAGCGACCAGACCGGGGATCGGTTGTGAAAATTTATCCAGTGTATCTGTTGCATCTGCAAGTGCTAATCGATGTATCTCAATCATGCTTTGCAGGTGTCCTTCATTATCAACAATATACAATTGTCTTGAGAAACGTGGTTTAAATTTACGAATACGGTGTAACACTTCCCGTACTGTCATATTTATATTCAATGGCAGAAAACGAGTATCCATTAACGAGCCTGCACTCTCATCCGGGTATTGCACCAGTGAGGTTAATTCACGTTGCCGGGTGATATCGACCAGTTTCAATAAACGCTCCCGTTCCTCTAAGTTCAGTCGCATTAGCACGCGTGCAACGCGAACAGGATCTCCTCGTAACAAGACCTGCTTTATTGATGACTCAGGTAATTCCTGTAAAACGGTCGTTGCCACATCTAACATCAAGCCATTCCAAATATTAATCCTCTCCGGAATTTTTTGTTGCTGCATCAGTTCAATTAACTCTTCATGTGATAACTGATTGACAGCTTGTTGTGCCTCCGTCGGGTGATAAAGCAGGAAGGCATTATTTAAAGCACTCACTGCATGCTGAGTATTCTGGCTCATCACCTTCCCCCTTTACCTGATTTATTCATACTAAATAAACTACTCAATAACTCAGCCATACTGATCCAGTATAAGCTGGCTAATGACAATAAATTTTCCATGGCGTCCGGGCTATTATTCATTCCCCGGATTCCGATCGTTTCTTGTATTGATCGATACTCCAGAGCACCTAATAATGTTTTATCCCGGTCGATTACGGGTAATCTACCTCGTGTTTTCCAGCCAGGATGTGTTAACAAAGATTCAGACAAGGCATGCACTGAAACCGCTTGCGATTTTTTATTCATAACATCACGTAACTTTTCATGATGACTCGAGGTCAGTAAACGGCCAAGCTCCAGCATTCCCACTAATTTATGAGCACTGTCAATAATATAGAGTTCACATTTTACCGGATGTTCAAGACGTTCAATACGACGAATCGCCTCCGCAACTGAAATCATATCGGGTAAAACATCTATCCATGGATCCAACATCGCGCCTACCGACAAGGCCGGGTATTCAATATAACGCTGAAGTCGCTGTCGCATTTTCTGTGAAAACAACGCTGAAATGTCCTGTTGTTTTTCTTTTTTTAACATACGATAAAGACGCGCGGCAGAGGCAAGCGGCATTTCTGCTAACAATTTTGCCGCATGAGATAATTGAATTAATTCCAGACACGCGACCGATTTTTCGGGCAACATCGCCGCCAATACTGGCGCACTGGTTACAACCGACAACTCACTAAACAAGGCGGCAACATTGTCTGCTTCGAGTTGCTCTAGTGTACGCGCAGCCTCGGTAGGATAGTTAAGCAGAAATTTCTGTGAAACCGCATTTTCAGTCTTCACCTTACGTGACCTTCTCAGTGATTATCGTGACCTGCTCATCAAATATTTTAGCGGGCACATCGACACTGCCCTGCTCGGTATCAATGACAACACGCGCGACCAGGATATCCACAATCCGTCCTTCAATATCTCCAATTTGAACGGTGTCGCCAACTTGGTAAAGCTGCTTTAACTGGTTAGCGGCAATTAAGTTACTAACATGAGTCCGCGCACCCAGCCCAAATGCCAGTGCAATACCACCTAAAACCGCGGCCAGAATGATACCAACTACATCTGACAAAAAGACGATATCAATACCAATTTGATTAATACCCAGAATTATCGCGGTAAAAAGTATAATAATTTGCACAGTTCGTGCGAGCAAACCGCCGTTTGATAATCCCGCAGATGCCGTCGCGGTTGCAACAAGGTCACGCACCAGAGAGCTGACCACGAATCCAACAAGGACAATAAGGAGTCCTGCCGCAATCACCGGTAAATAAGAAACTGCCGACTTAATCCAGATACCAAATATACCTAAGCCAAGTATATTGGTCGCAAAGGTAATAAAAACCAACATAAGTAACCAGAATACCAATTCACCAACAATAAGTGTCGGAGGGTTACGGGGTTGCAAGTGGACTAACTCTTTTTTAACAATCATGCGCTGCCACAATCGATCAAGCCGGGCAATGGTACGCACCACTAAAAAACGCATGAGCCGGGCCAACATCCAACCTAAAATCAGAACCAGTAGAGCAAGCATCACTTTAGGAAGATAGCCCAAAACCTGACTTATTAAATTCTGAAACGCTGTTGCCAAGCCATCGAATATTGAAACTGATTCATTCATTCTTTTTCCCCGCTATCGTGTGCATAGTGCCCTGGTTAGACATTCGATTCAGCACACATGTTATATATGAACTGAATCATATAATTTTAAAGTGGCAATACGTTGTATTGAATGTAAGCCACTAAATATATTCTTATAATCAAAATTATGCCATCCAATAAATACAACCTTTCTTAAATAATCAGACTATAACAAGAATATGTAATTTTATTATCGTATTACTACCGATAATAATTATTAATATTGGATAGTCGTTTTTACTCTTTTTCAAAACGACATAAAACCTTTAATTTATTATGTAGCAATGGCTTTTTTATACTGAACTCACCACTGTCATTTTTATTGAAGTCGGCAGTGTTATCCTCTTGTTAACCGTTGGTAATGATTGCCAAAAGGTATAGAAAAATCTGCACTAACGTTAAATTTAATTGGCCGTGACCAAATAGCATGAACACTCAAAAAACCCTTTTTATTTAGATAAGATGCATGTTGAAAGCAATGATAATGGAGAGCAGGCATCGTTAGGCATAAGGACTATCTATCGTTCAACCCTGCCTTGATTCTGAGGTTGGACTAATAGAATTTTTCAATACCTTTAATGTGCGGTATCAATTATCTGAATAAATGGCCGCTCAAAGGTGAACGTGGAGAACATCAGGGGCGGGTATACTTTAGACGATTGGACATTAAAGCCATCGGTCAGATAAATTCTATTACAAAAGATAGACAAAATTATTCATCACGTTTTACACTGAGTCATGACAACTAAATACTGGCCTGACAACAACCCTATCAACTACCTCAGTGGACATCTGACCAGACTGGTTAAAGGTCGCCTGTGGTTAAAAGTTTTAATTGGCATGTTTTTGGGTGTTGCCACCGGAATGTTAATTGGGCCAACAACCGGATGGTTAGAGCCTAAAATCGCCACGGCTATCGGTAACTGGCTGGCTTTACCCGGTCAATTATTTCTGACCTTAATTCAAATGATCGTCATGCCGTTGATCTTTGCTTCTGTTGTAAAAGGCTTAACCGCCAGTGAAAGCTTTGAACAACTGCGTAAAATGGGCATTGCCGTCGTTATTTACTTTGTCATAACAACGACTGTCGCCATTATTATTGGTTTAATTGTTGCGCAACTCATCAAGCCGGGAAGTTTCGTTGATGCCAGTAGTTTAAAAGCCTCGATTCCAGCATCGGCCATTTCCGCGACACAAGCTCAGACAAGTGTTCCTAACCTGTCTGATCTACCGCAAAAATTAATTACCTTATTACCGACGAACCCTTTAACCTCAATGGTTGAAGGCCAAATGTTACAGGTGGTTTTGTTTGCCATGGTGATGGGCGTTGCATTGGTCATGATGAATGTAAAACAATCCAAACCACTACTTGACTTAATGGACTCGCTACAGGAAGTTTGTATGACCGTTGTCGGCTGGGCCATGCGTCTCGCACCTCTTGCCGTATTTGGATTAATGGCACAGTTGACAACAAAAATAGGGCTGAATGCTTTATTAGGCATGGGGGTCTATGTCGGTACGGTATTACTGGGGCTCTTTATACTTTTGTTTATTTATCTTTTAATCGTTTATATCTCCACTCGCGAATCACCCTTCACTTTTTTACATCATATAAGAGATGTCATGTTGCTCGCCTTTTCAACCTCCAGTTCTGCAGCGGTGATGCCTTTGTCTATTAAAACTGCGGAAGAAAATCTTAGGGTACATCCTTCGGTCTCTCAATTTGTTATTCCTTTAGGCGCAACCATTAATATGAATGGCACCGCCCTTTATCAGGGTGTTGCAACAATGTTTTTAGCGCAGGTCTTTGGTGTTGATCTTGGTATGAGCGCATTATTGCTTGTTGTTGTAACAGCAGTAGGCGCCTCAATCGGTTCACCAGGAACACCCGGCGTCGGCATAGTCATTCTTGCCATGGTGCTTGAAACAGCAGGCATACCCGCAGCGGGCATTGTTCTTATTATGGGTGTTGATCGTATTCTTGATATGAGCCGGACAGCCGTCAATGTAGCGGGAGATCTTGTGGCGGCTAAACTCATGAACCGATGGATGATTAAAACTGAGTTTTTAGAAACAGCAATAACAGAAACAAGAAGTTAAATTGCAATATATGCAACGACGTCTATAAATTAAAAATACTAAATTTTTTAATGCCACTTACTAATAAATAATTGGAGAACACGATGGCAAAGTTAACTTTTTTTGGTGCAACTGAAGGTGTTACCGGTTCAGCATATTTATTGGAAACTGAAGATAAAACGATATTATTAGAGTGTGGTCTGTTCCAGGGAAGCCGTGAAGAGGAAAAAGCTAACGACAAACCTTTCCCATTCAGTATTAGTACAATTGATGCAGTCGTTCTGTCCCATGCACACCTTGATCATTCCGGGCGTTTACCTAAATTAGTCGCTGATGGGTATAACGGTCCTATCTTTATGACTTATCCGACAAATGATTTACTTGAGATATTACTTAAAGATGCCGCTTCACTACAGCAACGCGATGCAGAATGGGAAAATAAACGCCGTCGCCGCGCGGGTAAATCTGAAATAGAACCTATATATACTATTGATGATGTCGAAGCAGCATTAGCAATGTGTGTCGGCTTTAATTATGGTCAGCGCCATGAGATTGCAAATGGTATTGCGGTACGTTTCAATGAAGCCGGCCATATTCTTGGCTCTTCTATCGTCGAAATATTTATTCAGGAAGGGGGCACTGAGAAAACACTGGTGTTCTCTGGTGATCTTGGCAACAGTTGTGCCGCTTTATTGCGCGATCCTAAGGCGATAGAAAAAGCGGATGTATTACTTTTGGAGTCCACCTATGGAGATCGTAATCATTTACCGATGGATGAAACGCTGCAAGAGTTTGAAAATATTATTGCAGAAGCATCAAAGAATGGCGGCAACATTCTCATCCCCTCTTTTGCTGTAGGTCGAACTCAGGAAATCATTTTCCGACTTGGTGAATTATATCAGGAGGGAAAGTTAATGCATCAGGCTGTTTATCTGGACAGTCCTATGGCGATTGCCGTAACGGAGGTCTATCATCGTTACCAAAACATTTTCAACCTCGAAGATATTAGTTCAATACGACAGGGTAAAACGGGGAGCTTACATACCTTTTTGCCAGTACTGCGCTATTCGTCATCCACTGAGGAATCCATGGCGCTTAACAAAATTGAATCCGGTGCCATTATTATTGCGGGTAGTGGCATGTGTACTGGTGGCAGGATACGTCATCACTTCAAACATAATTTATGGAAACGTAACGCCCACGTTATCATCGTAGGTTATCAGGCTAATGGAACTCCCGGTCGTGCACTGGTTGACGGTGCCAAAACATTTCGTATGGGGAATGATGAAATTGCTGTCAAAGCCACCATTCACACACTAGGAGGATTTTCTGCGCATGCCAGTCAATCACAACTCATTGATTGGGTAAATAATTTTAGTAAGCCCCATCCAAAACTCTATCTTATTCATGGTGAAACTGAAGCAAAAGCCAAATTAAAAGAACGGCTTTCGCAACAAGGCTGGTCGGCAAAAATCCCACATTCAGGTGAATCGATTACATTTTAGAACTGAATTTAATAAAAAGTGGTAACACCTTATGAAGATACCTGAATTTCCAGAACAATTTTTTCCCTCTGCCGAAGAAGATGTTTGTGCAGCAAAACTGGGGCCGGATACGCCCCAAACCCGCTCACAATCTTACAGCCTTGCCTATGCCGACAAAGATTTTTTACTGAGGGATGAACTTCGGCCAGTACGATTACAATTAGAGCTACTTAAACCAGAATTAATACAACAGGAAAATGGGATTCATTCCACTATTGTTGTTTTTGGTAGTGCACGAATCCCGGATGCGGACACAGCAACCAGCCAGCTACAACAAGCTGAGGCACTGGCGAAAGAAAGTCCATCTAACTCAGCGCTTGCGCATAAGGTAGAAATAGCTAAACGTGTCCTCGCAAAATCACGTTACTATGACGAAGCAAGAGAACTTGGACGTATAATTACTGCAGATTCGCAACAACAAGGAAAGTGTGAGCTAGTAGTTATTACAGGTGGTGGCCCGGGCATTATGGAAGCGGCTAATCGTGGTGCAAATGATGCTGAAGGAAAAAGCATAGGGTTAAATATTGTATTGCCATTCGAGCAAAAACCTAATGACTATATCACCCCGGAACTTTGTTTTCAGTTTCACTATTTTGCTATTCGTAAAATGCATTTTATCAAGCGAGCCATCGCTTTAGTGGCTTTTCCGGGAGGCTTTGGCACGTTGGATGAACTCTTCGAAACGTTAACCTTGATACAAACAAAAAAGGTTAAAGCCGTACCCATTTTATTATTTGGTCAGGAATACTGGAAACGGATCATCAATTTTGAAGCCATGGTTGATGAGGGTACCATCGACAAGAGTGATCTGGACTTGTTTCAGTATGTGGAAACAGCAAATGAAGCATGGGATGCTATTCAACTATTTCATGCCGACTATCATCAGGACTAAGTTATTCAAGAATTATCAACGCCATGTGTTGTTCGTTATCTAACATCACTTAAATCACAACATTGTAATTTAATATACAAAATTAACTTAAATCGAATACTTTTTAGAAAATGTTTAAGCCATTATAAAATTATTAAAAGGAATTAAAACATGACTGATGAAACTTCTGTAAAACCTTTGCCGTGGCATAGCTTCGATACAGATAACTCGTTTCGTCAGCTATCTTCAGGCACTGCGGGATTATCACAGAGTGATGCACAAAAACGACTGCTGGAATCTGGCGAAAATCGTCTTACCCCGGCACAAAGAAAAAGTGCACTTGGACGTTTATTATTACAATTTCACAATGTTTTAATTTATGTACTACTGGGTGCAGCCGTCATCACGGCCCTTCTCGGACACTGGCTCGATAGTGGTGTTATTTTTACTGTCGTTATTCTCAATGCCATTATAGGTTTTATTCAGGAAGGCAAAGCTGAAAAAGCACTGGATGCCATCCGCAATATGCTTTCACAGCAGGCAATGGTTAAACGTGATGGCAAGTTTGTCACACTTCCCGCCGAGCAGTTAGTGCAAGGTGATATTGTATTAGTTCAGTCGGGTGACAAAGTGCCCGCTGATTTACGTTTATTCAAAGTCCGCGAACTTCGAATAGAAGAGGCGATGCTAACGGGTGAATCTGTTCCTGTCGAAAAATCCACTCAAGCTGTAGCTGAGCACGCCTCTATCGGAGATAGAAAATGTCTCGCCTATTCTGGCACGCTAGTGACCTACGGCCAGGGACAGGGTGTTGTAGTTGCAACGGGTGACCATACTGAAATTGGTCGTATAAGTGGCTTATTGCAAAAAGTACATGTACTCACTACGCCCTTGTTAAAACAAATGGCGACATTCGCAAAATGGCTAACGATGGCGATTGGCGTGGTCGCAGCGATGACGTTTTTATACGGAGTGTTGCTTCAAAGCTACTCCATGAGTGACATGTTTCTCGCTGCAGTCGGGCTAGCGGTGGCTGGTATTCCTGAAGGACTTCCGGCCATCATGACCATAACGTTAGCCATCGGTGTACAGCGTATGGCAAAAAAGAACGCTATTATCCGACGGCTTCCTGCCGTGGAAACATTAGGTTCGGTAACCGTCATTTGTTCAGATAAAACGGGCACGCTGACACGTAACGAAATGACAGTACAGACCGTTGTCACCGCAGCCAGAACTTGTGAAGTCAACGGTGTGGGTTACGGTCCACACGGAACTTTTACTATTAACAATAAGGAAATCAATGTCGATGAGTTTCCACTATTGCAGGAACTAACACGTGCCGCTTTGTTATGTAACGACGCCAGCTTAAGTGAAACGAATGGGCAATGGCAGATACAGGGTGATCCTACTGAAGGCGCTTTGGTCACGCTGGCATTAAAAGCCGGACTCGAACATGATCATTGCCTGAGTCAATATCCCCGCACTGACGCAATTCCCTTTGAATCACAACATCGTTTTATGGCAACACTACACCATGACCATACTCAACATGGTTTTATCTACCTCAAGGGCGCACCCGAACGGGTGTTAGAAATGTGCCAACAACAACGCACAGGCGATGGTGATGTTCCGTTAGACAAAGAGTATTGGGAAACGTCTATGCATAACATGGCCTCACGTGGTCAACGACTATTAGCCATCGCCTATAAACCTGCATTAGCGGAGCATCAAAGCCTGGCATTTAGCGATGTCAATGAAGGGCTGATACTACTCGGACTGGTGGGGATTATTGACCCACCCCGTGAAGAAGCCACTAAAGCTGTCAAGATCTGCCAGGCAGCGGGGATCCGTGTAAAAATGATTACCGGTGATCATGCTATTACGGCTCGCGCCATTGGTCGTCAAATGGGTATTGGTGATGGTGTTACTGTTGTGCAAGGTGCCGAGCTGGAAAACTTTAATGAAAGCCAGTTAAAAGAAGCCGTTCAAAAGTCAGACATTTTTGCTCGTGTCTCACCGGAACAAAAACTACAGCTGGTAACAACCTTACAGGCAATGGGCGAAGTCGTCTCTATGACCGGCGATGGAGTTAACGATGCGCCGGCATTAAAGCGTGCCGATGTTGGTGTTGCAATGGGACATAAAGGGACTGAAGTGGCTAAGGAAGCGGCCGAGATGGTACTGACAGATGATAACTTTGCCTCCATCGCGCATGCCGTAGAAGAAGGTCGCACCGTTTATGATAATCTTAAGAAATCAATTTTGTTTGTCTTACCCACTAATGGTGGTGAAGCACTCATTATCATTGCCGCCATTATCCTGGGAACACAGTTACCCATCACCCCCGCTCAAATCTTATGGATAAATATGATCACGGCAGTGACATTAGCTTTAACGCTCGCTTTTGAGTCGCCAGAACAAAATGTTATGCAACGCCCACCGCGTGATCCCAATGAACCCGTTCTTTCCAGATTCGTTATCTGGCGAGTCGTCTTTGTTTCTTTAATACTGGTAACGGGAACGTTTGGTTTGTTTTTGTGGGAACGACAACACGGTGCTTCGATTGAGCTCGCACGTACCATTGCGGTTAATACACTGGTCATGTTTGAAATCTTTTACTTATTTAGTTCGCGCTATCTATTCGCCCCCTCATTAACACTTAAAGGCCTCTTCGGAAACCGCTATGCCTTATATGCGATTAGTTTATTACTCTTGTTCCAGATAGCTTTTACCTACTCGGGACCAATGCAAACTTTGTTTGCAACAACAGCTATGGATTTTTTAGCATGGCTACGTGTCATTGTGGTTGCTTCATCAGTATTGTTTTTGGTGGAAATAGAAAAATTATTATTGAGAAAATATAGCAAAATATAGCGTTGCAGTTCATAAATGTACTGAGTGACAACTAATTTATGAGTGGTATTTTTATTACTATTGGTAATTAAGTTAATGCAAATACTTGTAATCAATTCTGGCAGTTCATCAATTAAATATCATATTTATGAGATGGAATACGAAGAGCTTATAATTTCCGGAAAAGTTGAACGAATCGGCGAGCTCGATAGCTATAGTGTTTATCGTAGACATACAAGCGGTAATAATATTGAAGAGCAAAAAGAAAAAACCAATATTGTTAATCATGCTGCAGGTTTAAAACTTATCTTTGCTTTACTCGGAAATAATGCTGTAATGGATTCGATACAGGCAATTGGACACCGTGTCGTTCATGGCGGCGAGAATTTTCAGTTACCCATAATCATTAATCAAGACGTCATAGATAAGATATATGAAATGACATCTCTGGCGCCACTACACAATGCAGCTAATCTTGCCGGCATTGAAAAAACGTTTCAGCTTTACCCGCAACTTCCACAGATTGCTGTATTTGATACAGGCTTTTTTCGTACACTGCCAGCCCATGCTTATCGCTATGCTTTGCCAGATAAGTTGTACTACGATCATCAGGTACGTCGTTACGGTTTCCATGGCACATCACATCAAAATGTCGCCCGGCAAGCTGCCGACTACTTACAACAGCCACTGGAAACATTGCGTCTAATCACTCTACACCTTGGTAATGGTGCCAGTGTTGCAGCTATCCGCAATGGGAAGTGCATCGATACCTCGATGGGAATGACACCGCTGGAGGGTCTCATTATGGGAACGCGTTGTGGTGATTTGGATCCTGCCGTGCATTTTTATCTCAACAAAGAGCTGGGTATGAACGTCGATGAGATCGAATCTATGCTGAACTATGACAGTGGAATGAAAGGATTGTGCGGAGTAAGTGATATGCGCGAAATTCATCGCCTCTTAGAAAAAGGTGATAACCGTGCAAGTCTGGCTATTGATATGTACTGTTACAAAATTTGTAAATATATCGGTGCTTATTACACTGCACTAGGTGGCCTAGATGCGCTTGTATTTACTGCAGGTATTGGTGAGAACGATCCTGTTATTCGTCAGTTAATTTGCCAGCAGCTATCGGTACTGGGCATCGCCATCAACCCAACACTAAATCAAACCGCTACTAATTCTCCCTTTGACATCTGCAAAGAAAATACTATGGTAAAAGTACTGGTTGTAGAGACGAAGGAAGAACTCGAAATTGCCCGCCAAACTGTTTCAACTATTAACAGGGAAAAAGTATCATGAACGAAGGATTGAATATTAAGAACACACATCTGAACAGTGAAGAGTTACATACACTTGATGGCTATTGGCGCGCAGCGAATTACTTGTCTGTAGGACAAATATACTTGCTCGATAACCCCCTGTTACAACACCCCTTAAAAAAGGAACATGTTAAACCTCGATTGGTTGGGCATTGGGGTACCACACCGGGGTTGAACTTTATCTATACTCACTGCAATCGCGCCATTAAAAAACATGACTTAAATATGATCTTTATTACCGGACCAGGACATGGTGGACCTGCTCTGGTTGCTAATACCTGGCTGGAAGGATCTTACAGTGAGTTCTACCCAAATATTTCTACCGATCTGGATGGCATGAAAAAATTATTCAAACAGTTTTCATTTCCAGGAGGAATTGGCAGTCATGTTACTGCAGAAATACCTGGTTCGATTCATGAAGGTGGTGAGCTTGGTTATGCCCTGTCACATGCTTATGGTGCGGCTTTCGACAACCCTGATCTGCTGGTATGTTGTGTAATCGGTGATGGGGAAGCAGAAACCGGCCCTTTGGCGACCTCCTGGCATTCCAATAAATTTCTCAACCCTGCGCATGATGGTGCTGTGTTGCCTATTCTACATTTGAATGGTTACAAAATTGCTAATCCCACTCTACTCGCCCGACTTGGTCACGATGAACTTGAAAACTTATTTAAAGGGTACGGCTATAAACCCTACTTTGTGGAAGGCGCAGATCCAACAGACATGCACCAAAAGATGGCTTTCACATATGATTCAATTATTGCCGAAATAAAATCCATTCAGCATGAGGCTCGGGTTAATAACAATCTACAAAGACCACTATGGCCAATGATTATTTTCCGCAGCCCGAAAGGCTGGACCGGGCCAAAGGAAGTGGATGGTAAAAAGTCTGAGGGTTCCTGGCGTTCTCATCAGGTCCCCTTCTCTGACATGATAGATAATCCAAAACACCTCAAACTATTAGATCAATGGTTGAAAAGTTACCGGCCCGAAGAATTATTTGAAGAGAGCGGCTTCCTCAACCAGGATCTTCAGCAATTGATTCCAGAAGGTCATCGACGGATGGGTTCCAACCCAGTTGCCAACGGTGGTCGACTACTTAAGGAGCTGAAACTTCCTGACTTTCGTGATTTCGCGATAAAAGTGACTAAACCAGGACACTCCAGTGCCGAATCGACACGAGTGATGGGGCAATTCCTGCGTGATGTAATGAAACTTAATATGGACAATCGTAACTTTCGGGTAATGGGACCCGATGAGACGGCATCCAACCGACTGGGGGCGTTGTTCGAAGTAAGTGGGCGCAGCTGGATGGCAGAAACCCTGCCGGAAGATGATAACTTATCTCCAGATGGCAGAGTGATGGAAATACTGTCGGAACATACTTGTCAGGGTTGGTTAGAAGGCTACCTATTAACAGGTCGCCATGGTTTATTTTCATGTTATGAAGCTTTCATTCATATTGTCGATTCCATGTTTAATCAACATGCCAAGTGGATTAAAGTCAGTAAAGAAATTACCTGGCGGCGGCCTGTTGCCTCATTGACGTATTTGCTCACGTCTCATGTTTGGAGGCAGGATCACAATGGTTTTTCTCATCAGGATCCAGGTTTTATCGATCTTGTGGTAAATAAAAAAGCCGATATCATCCGCGTTTTTCTCGCGCCAGATGCCAACACACTTTTATACATTACCGATAAATGTCTACGTAGTCGTGATTTCATTAATGTAATTATCGCGGGTAAACAAAATCAACCACAATGGCTGGATATGGAATCCGCTATCAAACATTGCTGTGCCGGTATTGGTATCTGGAAATGGGCCAGCAACGATCAGGATGGAGAGCCGGATGTGATCATGGCCTGTGCGGGTGATGTACCAACCCTGGAAACTCTCGCCGCGGTAGATTTATTACGTCAACATCTACCGGAACTCAAAATTCGTGTCATTAATGTGGTCGATTTAATGACACTACAACCAGAGAAAGAACATCCACATGGCCTCAGCGACAAGGATTTTGACACCCTGTTTACTACAGACAAACCTATTATTTTTGCCTATCATGGTTATCCTTATCTAATCCACCGTCTCAGCTACCGTCGTACCAATCATAACAATCTTCATGTACGCGGCTATAAAGAAGAAGGAACGACAACAACACCTTTTGATATGGCGGTTCTCAATGACCTTGATCGATTCCATCTTGTCTGCGATGTTATTGACCGGGTTCCAAAGCTAGGTTCCAAAGCTGCATACCTGAAGCAATTGATTCGTGACAAATTGATTGAGCATAAACAATATATCACCCGGTATGGAGAAGACATGCCAGAAATTAGAAACTGGAAATGGCCATACCAGTAATGTTCACAAACTCCGGTTCAAAACCTATTATAAATAAAAAGATAACAATAGTAATAATTTTGTAGTGAAGACTTAATAGTATATTTATAATTTTAAAGAAAATAACATGTCAAGTTACAGGCTAATTATAAATATCAGTTAAAATAACGTTAAAAACAAACCCCAAAATACAGAGAAGTGAGCATCTTTATACTTTAAACAATACAGATTATTTATTTCTTCAATTTTACTGTAATTAATTAATGATTTTTCAGATTGCAGGCTTAAGAAATAACCAGTTATGTATCCCAAACTAACTTTTAAGTATTGATAATTTGTCTGGAAGGATACGATTACACTGTGCAATAAATCTGCTTTATAGATAAGGCATAAACAACCAACATGCCGCATCACGAAGCCGTACTAATAAATGGCGTTCATCAACTTCTTTTAATGTGATCTCACGAGATGTCTGGCGAATAGAGCGTATATAATCAGCCAATTGCTCAACAAATTCTGCGCTATAGATTTCCAGGTTAAGTTCAAAATTAAGGCGTAAACTTCTTGGATCCAGGTTGGCCGAACCGATTTGTGCATAAACACCATCCACCACAAATAATTTAGTATGGGCAAACGGCGGAGGTTGATAATAAATTTTTACACCATGTTGTAGTAATTCCCATAACAGGTTACGTGTCGCCCAATCAATGAAGCGTAAATTACTCTTTTGGGGAAGAATAATGGCTACATCAACGCCACGCAGTGCAGCAGATTGCAGACTGGAGATCATTTCACGCGAGGGTAAAAAATAAGGCGTTATAATAAAAATATTATCTTGCGCAGCAGAGATTGCGCCCATCATTGTCAGACTTATTTTATCTAAATCTTCATTCGGTCCATCACTAATGCTGCGGCAAAATACCGTCCCCTTTTCTTTATCCTGAACAGTAAGTGCCTGAATATTTTCATGAGTAATGAATCGCCAGTCCTCAATAAAAACGGACTCAAGCTGCGACACAACAGGACCATACAATTGAAAGTGAAGATCGACAGTGGGGTTCTTAATGTTCGACTCAAGCAAATGCCTTGCGCCGATATTCATACCGCCGGTAAATCCAACGCTACTATCAAGCAATAAGAGCTTACGGTGATTACGTAAGTTAATTGTAAACGAGGGTGGGAAAATTTTGGGCGGCAGAAAATGTGCTACCTGGATGCCCGCCTTACGTAACTTTCGGCTAAGCCTTGGCCACGAATAAAACTCACCGACCCCATCTATAATCACTCTGACTTCAACACCGCGCTGATGAGCTGCAATCAGAGCAGCAACAAAAGATTTACCAACAGAGTCTGACTCAAATAAATAAGTCACGAGCAATATTCTTTTTCTGGCTGTGTTAATAGCTGCCAGCATAGCAGGGTAAGCTTGTTCACCATTTTTCAGGGCTGCGATATGATTTCCGGCAGTTAATGGATATGAAGTAACATTATCTGACACTCTGACAAAGGGGGCTAATCGCTGACCAACGACAGGCATGTCCGCTGCGCCTGCATGCTCTTTAACATCACCGCGCTCATAGCCTACCTTAAACCTGAAAGAACGCCGTCCAACAAGCTTTTGTGCCTGTGTCTGAATTCTGTTGATGCCGAACATGTAATATAAAAGTGGTCCAAACAAGGGGAAAAACAAACAAACGGAAACCCATCCTAACGCTGCCCGTGAATCTCTTTTGTAAAGCATGGCATGCGTGACTGCGAGTGCAGCCAGCGTAATATGCAGAGCAAAAAGAACCCAGTTCCATGAGATAAATGGAAGATAAGCCCCGACAATGAGCTCGAATTGATTATTGTCTGCTGCCACTCCCTATCCCGCCTTAAGTCATAATGGCATGTTTGACATAATAATTATCAATAAAAGAAATCAATCAATTTGAATAAGCTAAAATGATATTTTACCTCAATCCTTTTTATTCAGAATCCGGAGACTTACCTTGAGCACTCTCTTCATCTGAGACCCCAAGTTTATCAAAACTTAACTTTTCAATTCTTAACTTCTCAATTCTGTGGTTTGCCACACTTTGAATGCTAAATTGATAGCCATACTCCGTCACAACATCACCTTCCTTAGGTAGTTCACCTAAAGCCCCCAAACATAAACCCGAGAGTGTATTTGCATCAAGCTCATCGGGAATACTGATTCCAATTACCCGTTCAGCATCAGACAATGATGCCAGACCATCGGCTTCCCAGCTGCTGTCACTCAACTGAGTAATGGTGTAACAAGGTTCAACTCTATCTGTTTCATCCTCAATTTCACCGACGATTTCTTCCAGTAGATCTTCAAGTGTCACCAGACCGATCAATGCACCATATTCATCAACAACAAGCGCAATATGAGCACGTTGCTCTCGCATAACATCAAACAAATGCGCAACTTTTTGTGTGTCAGGAACGACCAGTGGCTCGCGTGTATATTTCGACAGATCATTCCAGGGTGTAGAGTCTTCACCAAGCATACCGGCATATAAATCTTTAGCTAATACGATACCCATAATTTTGCCCTCTTCCCCATCGATTAAAGGGAATCTGGAATGACCACTTTCCCGAATGATGGCAAGATTTTCTTCAGACGGACGGCTAACGTCTAACAAGTTCATGGCTGTTCGGGGAATCATAACGCGCGCAACATGGCGCTGATCAAACTCCAGCATGTTTCTAAGCATCACGGCTTTATCAGATTTCAATTCTCCATGTTCTTCCGAAGTCGACACCAAGCCTTTGAATTCATCACTTGTAAAAACATCAGCATGGGTTGCTTCAGCGACTCTAAATAACTTCAGAATCATACGCGTAGTGTTATTGAGTAACCAGTTCAGTGGGTAAACCATTAGGTATGACAGATGTAACGGGTAAGCCACCCAAAGCGAGACAGGTTCTGCCTTGCGGATTGCCAGTGTTTTAGGTACCTGTTCACCAACAACGATATGCAGGGATGAAAAAATTAAAAATCCAACAATGAAGGCCGAGGTGTGTAAGATTGCATCAGGTACACCCAGACTATGGAATAATGGTTCAAGTAAAGCGGCAACGGCCGGCTCACCAACCCAACCTAAACCCAGTGATGCCATAGTAATGCCTAACTGACAGGCTGCTAAATAGGCTTCAAGATTATGTTGTATTCGTAATGTCAGTTTTGCTGAAGAACGTCCTTCCTTTGCCAGCGTTTCAATACGAAACCCCTTGGCTTTGACTAAAGCAAATTCTGCCGCAACAAAAAAACCATTAATGACCAGCAAAATAACGACGGCAACCAAATTTAATGTAATATTTTCCATGTCAGTCCTATTAATTTATAACACGATTTAGTCACTTTACCCTATCGGTTAAAAACGGGATATACTTATGTTCATTATCTACTTAAAATAGTGGTTCCTGCTAGTGAAGGTTTAATTTAATAATAACGCCAAAAGGCATATTGTATTAATTTTTATGGTGCTTAATTGCTACACAAAGCCCCGGGGTTATTTTTATATGGCTATCCTATATTCGAACACTATCATCAAATCCGAGAAAATATTTCATGAAAAGATTACGTAACTTTATATTCAATATATTTATTGGTGGTGTCATTGTATTACTGCCCATCATTATTATCATTAATATCGGGCAATGGCTTTTTTCTATATTTCAAAACAATACAAAGGCATTAACCGATTTTTTAACAACCAGCTTTTCTATTACTGAGCCCGTCGCAATAATAGTAAGCTTAGCGGCTGTATTTATTCTCTTTTCTGTAATCGGCATGATTGTAAGAACGCACATAGGCGGCAGCATATTTCAATTTTTTGAACGTATTACACTGTTCCGCATTCCTGGTTATAAAATAATCAAGGACATTACTGCACAAATAACAGGGAAACAAAAAAACCTCTTTCGTAAAGTTGTACTGGTTCAGGTTGGCAATACCGGTGTCTCTGCAACAGGGTTTCTTGTTGATGAAATAGATAACGACCATTCAACCGTTTTTATCCCCTGTGGACCAAACCCCACTACCGGTTTTATCTTACATATAAAAAATGAAGATATTAAAGAAATAAACATATCTGTTGAAACCGCAATGAAAACCATCATTGCTTGTGGTGCCGGCTCATCACAATTTATTTCAGAGTTAACTCTTAAGTCTAATTTAAAAAAACCAAATGCGTTACAGGAATAGCCTCATAATTTCAGGGATGTTTTATGACTAAACTAAATGCAAAATCATTATTTTTAAATTAAGGTTGCTAATGAATAAGTTTCAACAATGGCTTTTATTCCTTGTTAGCTTTTTATTTGCTAATACGCTTTATGCTCAAATAAATATTAATATTGACATCAACGGTGTCAGTAATGAAATAGAAACAAATATCAGGCATTATCTGAGCATTGAACAACAAAAAGAGCATGCGCTTTTAAGTCAGGGTTTACTTCAACATTTTCATAAAAAAGCACCACAAGAAATAACGCTGGCACTACAACCTTATGGTTATTATAAAGCAGAAATTAAATCTGAGTTAACTCAATTAAGCGTTCAACAATGGCGTGCAATCTATACTGTAAAACCGGGTCCTGCTTTACCGATATCAGAACTCAATATCACCTTAACCGGAGAGATAAATAATGATATTGCATTTAAAAATTTAATTAAAAAACATTCATTACATAAACACGAAACATTTAATAATATTAAGTATGAAGACCTTAAAAGAAAACTCATTAACCTTGCAGCTGAGCGAGGCTACTTTAATGCATACTTTATTGAGCATCGTGTTGATATTAATCTAAAATACTATGACGCTAAGATTCATCTGAATTATGACGGAGGTAATCGATACCGCTTTGGTGAGGTACGACTGACACAAAATGTATTAACACCAGAATTATTACGACGGTACATCCCCTTTAAACAAGGCACTTTTTACTCGCTTAAAAAATTAATTGATCTACAACAAGCGCTCAATGATAGTGATTATTTTACCACTGTTGAAGTTTCGCCGGGTCAGTTGCAAGCAGGTAATTATGAGGTTCCAATCATTGTGAAACTCACTCCGCGTAAACCAAACCGATACAGTGTCGGCATGGGTTATGGTACAGACACAGGAGCACGTGCCAGGTTTTCCTGGGAAAAACCCCGACTCAATAAAAACGGGCATCGCATGAATACTGAAGCAAAAGTGTCTGAAATTGGCTACAGCATGGGTGTTCAATATCGCCTGCCCGTACTCAACCCCCGAACAGATCAAATAATCTATAGCACAGCAGTCGTAAACGAAAAAACCACAACCAGCGATAGCACCATCAGCACTGTTGGTGTCAGTCTTAACCGCAGCCTTAAACATTGGCGGCAGTCCGTTACACTAAACTATCAACTGGAAGAATTTGTTGTTGCTAACGATCAGGGATCCTCTGATTTACTCATGCCCAGTATCAATTTAAGTCGCACCTGGGGGCGTAATCATATTTATACGCTTGATGGGCTACGCTTTGACATTGGTTTACGTGGAGCCAGTGAACAGCTTCTTTCAAATAACAGTTTTTCACAACTGCAAGGGGGACTAAAAGCAATTACTTCTCTGGGAAAATCTCACCGTATTATTGCCCGTGGTCGATTAGGCGGCACATGGACGGATAACTTTCGTGAACTTCCTTCGTCTGTTCGTTTTTTTGCCGGCGGTACTCAAAGCGTTCGTGGTTATTCCTACCAGTCACTTGGCCCAACAGATAGCAGCGGCAAAGTGGTTGGCGGCCGATACCTTATGATTGCCAGTTTGGAATATGAAAAGCGCTTAAATGGCAAATGGGGCGCGGCGTTTTTTTATGATGCAGGTAATGCCTTTAATGCGCTGGAAGACAAGTTAGAACATGGTGCTGGTTTTGGTATTCGGTGGAATTCGCCAATCGGGCCGGTACGTTTTGATTTCGCCAGTGCTATTAGTCGCCCAGGTATGCCGTGGCGGGTACACATCAATATCGGCCCTGATTTATGAAACGACTTAGATTAAAAAAGACCTTGCGTGCAGCCAGTATTTTATTGCTACTGCCCCTTCTTTTTTTGACCTGGCTGCTGAGTACTGAAACGGGTTTACAGCTGGTCTATAAAAAATCAAAAAACTATTTACCCGGCAATTTAACGATAAGCAAACTTGAAGGTAATTTGCTTGGCACAATTAACGCCAGCATTATTCAATATGAGCAGGATGGTGTAATCATTAAGGCAAATAAATTAACCCTGCAGTGGTTGCCTGCCACATTGTTAAGTCAGACTATTAATATCTCTGATTTACAGGTACAGGCTCTAAAAGTTTTTATAGCCACGGCAAAAAACGGGGCCAATAATCAAACCGACAGCTTACCGGAAATTAATTTACCCTGGCGAGTCGTTTTAAAAAACATTGTTATTAATGACTTTAATCTTAGCCATAAAAATGAAAATTATAGCGTAAAAAAAATCAGGCTCAACGCCAGTAGTTTGTTCAATAAAATTAATATCAAATCGCTTTTATTTAAAACCGAACATTCTGAATTTAATCTAAACGGTCAGCTTAATACAAAAAAAAACTATCAGCATATGCTAGATGTACAATGGCAAACTAAATTACCAAATGATGCGTCCCTTGCAGGAAAGGGACGTATTGAAGGCAATATCAATATACTTAAAGTTCAACAGCAGGTAACGGGGCTGATACAGTTAAATTTTAAAGCTGATATAAAAAATTTACTGAAAAAATTAAGCTGGCAAGCCGAAGCCGACATCATCGATTTTAGTTCAGAAAAAATATGGCCGGAGTGGTCTTCTCAGCTTAAAGGAAAACTGTTCACTACCGGGCATACAGAAAAGGAGGAGTTAAGCGGTAACGTTACTATTAAACAATTATCTGGTACGCTACGGGGCTATCCAGTTTCGCTCAATAGCCGTTTAGATTTTCAACAATCCGACTTCACGTTAAGAGCACTTAACCTGCGTTCGGGTAATTCACTACTCAGTGCGAAGGGGCACGTAGATTCAGAACTAAAACTTAACTGGACACTCAATAGTAATAATCTGGCTGAACTTTATCCCAATGCATCGGGACAACTCTACGCAACAGGCCAGCTGTCAGGCACGCCCGCTATACCGAAACTTAAGGCGCATTTAACAGGGAAAAATTTAGCTCTATCAACTTATAAAGTTGATGAGTTGAAAGGTGATATTGCTTTCGATATTTTTCATTGGCAACAAATTTATATAAATCTTGCTGCGCAATCGCTTAATATAAACAAATATGAAGTAAACGCTCTGGATATAAGCGCTGATAATCATAAACTTCAGCTAAAAGCTACCTCAGAAACAGAAACTGCTTTAGTGCAACTCAAAGGAAATTTTTTTACTCAGGGCTTGCAAGGCACCATTGAAAAAGCCGATCTCATTAGCTCACGCTTCTCTGACTGGACACTAAAAACCCCTGCCAACTTTAATATAAGTACAAAACAAATATCTATTGAACCTCTCTGTTGGCAAAGTCTTAAAGCCAGAGCCTGTACAACCCTGCAAAATAATAAGCAACGTTGGCAATCCCATTTTGAATTTAAAGACCTTCCATTAATGTTGTTTAGTACCTGGTTACCACCAGATTTAAAACTTGAAGGCGTAACAAATGCAAGTGCAACATTTGATTTTAGCCCCTCTGCTTCACTACAGGGACAAGTACGAATCACGTTACCACCTGACGTGGTAAGTTATCCTATGTTAGAAGGAAAACGTGAATATATGAAATACCGTAGTGGCACCGTGGATGTCGTTATTAATAACAAAGGTTTAAATGCAAATTCAGAAATTATCATCGACAATGAAGATCGTATTAAAGCTCAACTGACATTGCCAGATATTGATTTACTTAAAGTAGATAGTCACAAACAGATAATACAAGCTGATGCACAACTCACGGTTAAGAATATTGGATTTATTAAAGCCCTTGTACCTGATGTCCAGAGTATTAAAGGTGAAGCGGCATTAAATTTCAGTGTATCAGGAACAGTTGCCCAGCCAAAATTAAATGGTCACGCGCATTTAAACAATAGCTCATTGTACATCCCAGGACTTGGGTTGAGCATTGATGAACTTAACCTAACAAGCCAAAGTGATGGTTTAGAAAAAATCAATTTTCAAATGTCTGCGCGTTCTGGCGCAGGCAATATATCCGTTCAAGCTCAGACCCGGCTTGAACCTCAGCTTGGCTGGCCAACAACCATCAATATTAAAGGTGAAAATTTTGAAGTTTCCCGCATACCTGCTTCACATATAATGGCATCGCCAGATCTGCAGATAACGTTACAAAAAAATAACATTAACATCGGCGGTACTGTGCATATCCCGTATGCAAAACTACAACCCAAAAATATTAGTTCTGCCGCACGGCTTTCAGATGACGTTAAGTTTGTAGGTGACAATCGAGTCCTTGATGAAAAATGGTTAATTAATACCAAAATACGTCTAACGCTGGGTGAACGAATCCATTTTTATGGTTTTGGTTTTGAAGGACGCTTTGGCGGAAACATATTACTGGAAGATAAACCTGGTCAGCTGACTAAAGCACTCGGCGAAATTAAAGTAGAAGAAGGTCGATATACAGCTTATGGTCAACGCTTAACTGTTGAGCATGGGCGCTTACTGTATACCAATGGCCCGATAACCAATCCCGGTTTAGATCTACGTGCCGTGCGTCGCATCAACGCTATTACTGCGGGTCTAAAAGTTAGAGGCACCTTAAATAACCCACAGGTAGAACTCTTCTCCATCCCCGCGATGGGTCAAACAGATACCCTTTCCTATATTTTATTAGGCCGACCTATTGAAAATGCTTCAGGTAAAGAAGGTGAAGCAATGGCCAAAGCAGCGCTTGCATTGAGCTTGGCTGGAGGTGATAGTCTTGCCCGCACAATAGGTGCTCGTTTTGGCTTGGATGATTTGCGGGTGGAAAGCAGTGACACTGGTGAGCAGGCATCGCTGGTCATAGGTCGATACCTGTCTCCCAAACTCTACATTGGTTATGGTGTTGGGCTAATAGAATCTTTCAATACCTTTAATGTGCGCTATCAATTATCTGATAAATGGCAGCTTAAAGGTGAAAGTGGAGAACACCAGGGTGCGGATATTCTTTATACAATTGAACGTTAATTAAATGAAGTGAACATCTTATTCTTAATAGACACCGGACAGCACCATCAATGCAGCGAGAGATCTTGTTGCGCTAAACTAATGAAGATATGGATGATTAAAACAGATTTATTAGAAACACCAGCAGCGTAAACCCTAAGTTAATCAAAGTGCGATATAAACCAAACTACCTGTATAAATTAAAAACACTAAAAAACTTTCCCACCCAATATTAGCAATACCATGACGCTCACGATGCAATAAACCCATTAATATAATGCCCGTCATTAAAATCGTTATGGCCAACCAGAACTGTTCAATTTTTGTAATAGCCGCATAAATCGAACCTTCACGATATACCAGATCTGACACTGCGATAAACAAGGTGTCAAAAGCGTTGCCCCTATTATATCGCCAACTGCTAATGTTAAAGATTTCAAACGAACCGCAGTTATTACAATAACTAACTCTGGCAGTGAAGTAGACACGGCCGTAAATACTCCACCGACCAGTCCTTCCGACATATCAGTTATAGAAACAATTTCTATTCCCACCAAAGACAGCACCCAGCCTGAAAAACCAACAATAACAGAGTAAAATGTAAAATTAATCCAAAGCTTTTTTATGGATGAATGTTTGTAATAATGAATACTTTCTTTCTCTATACGTGTTTCACGAGTGCGACGAGGTAGCCACATTGGCATTTTATGAGTCTTCGTGAGCAAACGCACACCAAAGAAATAACTGATAAGCAAAAGATAAGAGGCAGGATGGGCCGAATACAAACTCATATTCGGTACAGCGAATGCGATTAAGTGTATGGAAAGTAATGTTACTAAAAAAGCACTCATCATTAAGTTTTCAGCTGATGCCGCAGCATGTTCCAAGTTAGCTTTTCGATAAAACATATCCGCAACAGCAAGAAAAAATGTTTGTGCGGCAATCCCTCCCAGTGCGTTACTGACTGCAAATTCTGCGTGACCGGTACTTGCTGCAGTTACCGATGCAATAATTCCTGATAACGAAGTGGATGCACCAATAAAAACAGCCCCCATAAGCGCCTCACCTATACCTGTATCCGCAGCAAGCTTTCGGGCGACATGCGTCATTTTAACGCCGAAAAACCCAATAACTATCGCAACCAGTATAAAAATGATTATAAGTATGTAAAGCGAAGTATCTTGAAAATCAAGCATAATTTATTTGATATAACTTAATCTACTTTTAAAATGATGATAAAAATAAGTCAGGAGTGTCATCCTTAAGTAAAGAGTAAGCTAACCTGATCACTCAGGCCAAACAATATGCTTAATACTATTTTTTCCTGACTTCTTAACTTCATACATCAAGTTATCAACTTTTTTAATCATATCTCTGCTGGACTCCATAACTTCGCTGTAAGACACTGCGCCAATACTAAAAGTTACAGGCCAGTTATTAGCCTGCATGACACTTAATAATTCATTTTGTAATTTCTTGATTAAAGGAATTGCAGCTTCATATTCCAGTCTTGGTAACATCACAGCAAATTCGTCGCCACCTAGGCGAGCAGAAAAATCTGAACTTCTTATATTTGAAGATAAGGTCTGACTAACCATGATTAATAGCTCGTCCCCCGTTTCATGCCCCATAGAGTCGTTAACATATTTAAAATTATCTAAATCAAGATAAGCAATCGTGAGCGCCTCAGGATAACGGTGAACCCTGACATATTCACGCTCAAGTTGTTCCTGAAAAAAACGTCGGTTCGCTAAACCTGTCAGAGGATCGGTATCTGCCAGGCTTTCTTCTAATTTCAATTTTTCACGAATAATTAACAACAACCAAAGTATAACGAGAAAAAAAGCCAGCCTGACCAGGGTATTCAAAATGGGTATCAAAAAAGAAGAAAAATCATGGCCTGCCGCAAGATCTACTCCTAACCATATCCCGGCAGAAAAAACGGCGACGGTTATACCAACACTTTTTCCACCGTACCACACCGCCAACATAACAGGCATAGTATAAAGTACTGAAAACGAAAGTTCTGATCCTATAAGGTAATCAAAAATACCTAATCCGAAACTTAACCCCAATATCAGGAAAAAAAAATAACTCTTTCTCATAGCATCAAGATAATTATTTAAATACTTTAACAAATTAATTACCTGCATCTGTTTGGATAATTTTTTTTTCATATTTTTAAGGCCAACAACCCGGTTATCCCTTTTTTAGATGAACCCATGTTATATAGAACTCTTACCTAAATAAAAGATATTCTGAAAAATAAACAACTCAGCTAAATTATGGCCCCAGACCATGGAGCGTAAAATAATCAGGCTCAGTACACTTTTATACTTAATAAACTATATCAAAGAAAATTGTATTGTATTCAATTTTTAGACTTTTCCCGTTTCCGAGCACTCATAAACTGTTTTTCAACCACGGGAGTTTTTTGAGGGGAAAAGTGTTTTACTTTCAAAGATGTAACCTACACCTATATTCAAATCAAGGACTCCAACATTTATAGTATTGCTCATGCCCAGTTAACCCACTAAAATCAATGAACTATAAAAACCACCATTGAGTGTCTAATGAAGATTATTAGGAGCTCAAAACGCAAGGCTTACCATTGCCCTAAATACAATATACTTACCCCTTGCAAGCATATTCTTTAAAAGTCAGATAATAAAAAAGGGTCAGACAAAAATGTCTAACCCTTTGAAAAATGTGGTGGCTACACCTAGATTCGAACTAGGGACCCCATCATTATGAGTGATGTGCTCTAACCAACTGAGCTATGTAGCCATGTCTTTTCGCGAAGCAAAATCTGCTTTGGTGAAAGAGCGCGCATTGTCTATGTTCGGCTTGTTTTTGTCAAGCCGATAATGCGACTCAATCTCTTTTGAATCTTGTTAATTTATATACAAATCAACAGGTTACACATTGAATCGAAAATGCATTACATCGCCATCTTGTACGATGTAGTCTTTTCCTTCCAATCGTAATTTACCCGCTTCTTTACAGCCACTTTCACCATTATTGTCTACAAAATCCTGATAGGCCATAACCTCTGCACGGATAAAACCTTTTTGAAAATCGGTATGAATGACGCCCGCCGCTTCGGGGGCTGTTGCGCCAACTTTTACCGTCCAGGCACGGACTTCTTTAACACCGGCTGTAAAGTAAGTTTGTAAATTCAATAATGCATAACCTGCGCGAATCACCCGGTTTAAACCCGGCTCTTCCAGGCCCATTTCAGATAAAAATTCTTTGAGATCCTCATCTTCCAGTTCAACCATTTCAGCTTCCATTGCAGCGCACACGGCAACCACTGCAGAACCTTCGGCTTCGGCATGCGCGATAACTTTATCTAACATCTCATTATTTTCAAAACCATCTTCTGCAACATTGGCAATGTACATGGTGGGCTTATTAGTGAGTAAGAAAAACTCATACAACATTGCCTGTGCATCTTCATCCAAATCTAAAGCTCGAACCGCTTTGCCTTCATCAAGCTGTGCTTTTACTTTATCTAAAACAACTAATTTTGCTTTTGCTTCTTTGTCACCCGATTTCGCCACTTTCGTATAACGAAGGATGGCCTTTTCAATTGAATCCATATCTGCAAGCGCAAGCTCTGTATCAATAACAGCAATATCATCTAAAGGATTAATTTTACCCGCTACGTGCACAACATCATCATCTTCAAAACAACGCACAACATGACAAATCGCATCTGTCTCTCGTATGTTGGCTAAAAACTTATTTCCTAAACCTTCACCTTTTGATGCACCCTCGACTAAACCTGCGATATCAACGAATTCCATCGTAGTTGAAATTTCTTTTTCAGGTTTGACGATTTCAGCAATTTTGCTCTGGCGAGGATCAGGAACAGCAACAACGCCAACATTAGGTTCGATGGTACAAAAAGGATAATTCTCAGCCTGGATGCCTGCTTTGGTCAGTGCATTAAATAAAGTTGATTTGCCTACGTTAGGTAAGCCGACGATGCCACATTTGACGCCCATAGTTATTTATCCGTATGTAATTCATTCATGGCTTTTTGTACCTCACCTTCAATAACTAAAGGCAAGACATTTAAAGCGCGTTCAATATTTCTTTCGATACTGATTTGATCATCAGCAGAGGCTTTTTTTAATACATGGTTTGTGACTTTGTTTTTGTCACCGGGATGGCCGATACCTAAACGCAGGCGTAAATAATTATTGCCACCCATTTTACTTGCAATATCACGCAGGCCATTATGGCCACCGTGACCGCCGCCTTTTTTTAATCTTGCTGTATCGACGGGTAAATCGAGCTCATCATGCACAACAAGAATTTCATCAAGATTAATTTTATAAAAGTGCGCCAAAGCCTGAACAGCCTGGCCACTAAGATTCATAAAGGTTGTTGGCTTGAGCAACCAGACATCTTCGCCGTTATGCTTGAAACGCGCGGTTTCTCCATGAAACTTTTTTTCAGCTTTGAAACTAATATTTTTTTGACGAGCCAGCTCGTCTAAAAACCAAAAACCGGCGTTGTGCCGTGTTTTCTCATATTCCGATCCGGGATTTCCCAGACCGACAATTAAAGATACACGAGACAACGCCGGCTTCCAGTGAGGTTCAGAAGTCTGCGAGCTTATTCAGCAGCAGGCTCTTCACCTTCTGCTGCTTCTGGAGCTGCTGCAGCTTCTGCGTCTTCTTCCTGAGCACCGCGTGTCATATGACATGCAGCGATAGGTTGATCATGACCTTCACCATGCGCTAATTCAACAATCTCAACACCAGCAGGTACTGTTATGTCTGACATATGCAAGCTTTGATCAAGTTCCAGTGTAGAACAATCAACTTCCAGGAACTCAGGTAAGTCTTTTGGTAAACATGCGATTTCAACTTCTGTCATGCTGTGAGTAACCAAACCACCTTCTTTAGCACCAGGACCTTCTTCTGCATTCACAAAGTGTAATGGAACGCTCATATGCAGTTTTTCATTTGCACTAACGCGTAAAAAATCTGCATGCATGACTGCAATTTTTGCCGGGTGACGTTGTAAATCTTTTAATACAACCTGCTCTTCTTTACCATCAACAACGAGAGTTAAGATATGAGAATAAAAAGCTTCATTCTCTAAGCTGTGTAAGAATTTTTTATGATCGAGCGTTAATGAAACAGGATCTTTACCTGCACCGTATACAACAGCAGGAAATTTTTCCGTATGACGTAGGCGGCGGCTCGCACCTTTCCCCAGGTCAGTACGTGTTTCTGCTTCAACACTAAAACTTATACTCATGATATTTCTCCAAGCCGCAGATACTGCGAAGATAAATTACTGCGTTGTAAATCAACTCAAAATGCTCATGCACTTATTGTGCACTCCGCTTTTTCATTGTTTTACACCTTGCTCTTTAACTTCCCGTTATCTGCTTAACATTAATAAAACAAACTAAAAATAGTTTAGCCTGCTGTTGTGGTTTCTTTTTGCGACCAAAAGAAACCGCCTGATGAACCTTAAAGCTCATCACGTTTAATTCGTTATTAATCTACGTATAACGAACTAACCGATTCTTCATTACTGATGCGGCGCATTGTTTCTGCCAGCAATTCAGCAATACTTAACTGTCTAATTTTTCCTGTTGCAGCAGCTGAAGGCTGCAAAGGTATTGTATCCGTCACCACTAACTCATCCAGTTCTGACTTACTGATATTATCGATAGCCGGGCCCGATAAAACAGGGTGTGTTATATAGGCAACCACTTTTTCTGCGCCGTTATCTTTTAACGCTGAGGCCGCAGCACATAATGTTCCTGCCGTATCAACTAAATCATCGACCAGTATACAAGTACGGCCTTTTACATCACCAATGATGTTCATGACCTTGGCTTCATTCGCGCGTGGACGACGTTTGTCGATAATGGCTAAGTCGGCATCATCCAGTCTTTTGGCTAAAGCGCGAGCACGTACCACACCACCCACATCGGGTGACACAACCATCAGGTTGTCATACTTCTGCCGCCAAATATCGCCTAACAAAATAGGTGAAGCATAAACATTATCAACCGGAATACTGAAAAAACCCTGAATTTGATCAGCGTGTAAATCGACGGTTAATACACGATCAGTACCTACCGTGCTGACCATTTGCGCAACAACTTTTGCAGTAATGGGCACACGCGCTGAACGCGGTCTTCTATCCTGACGAGCATAGCCAAAATAAGGAATGACAGCCGTTACCCGTGCAGCAGATGAACGACGCATGGCATCGACCATCACCAATAATTCCATTAAATTTTTATTGGTTGGTGCGCACGTTGGTTGAACAATGAAAACATCTTTACCGCGGACATTTTCCATCACCTCAACCATGACTTCACCATCGCTGAATTGACCAACAATCGCATTGCCTAAAGGCATATTTAATCGTCTGGCAATTTCATTTGCCAACTGCGGGTTTGAGTTACCCGCAAATACCATCATGTTGCCGTAGGACACATTATCCCCCTGGGGATCGAGTATTTATAAATTCAGCTTATTTTGAACATCTGTAAGTAACAGATATTCCATCTAATATGGCTGGGGTACCAGGATTACTGCGGGCTAACGCCCTCGTCCTTCGGATCGGCCTACGCCGTTCAAGCTTATTCCATAAGCTTATCGAACCTCTACGGTTCTCATCCTGGTTATTCCAGTTTTACTTCTCTAAAGTAACTTACCTGTGTATAGCAAGTAAGTGACTTAAATATGGCTGGGGTACCAGGATTCGAACCTGGGAATGCTGGAATCAAAATCCAGTGCCTTACCGCTTGGCGATACCCCAATTGACTGTTGTATCCAAAAAGCTCTTTTTAGCCATTCGGAAAAAATTCTTTTAATGGACTCTGGCTCATGCCTTCGGCAACAAAACCATCCCATTTTTCTGATAATTCAGAAAACGCTGCTTCAGCCTGTTTTCTGTTATCAAAGGCAGCAAATACACATGCGCCGGTTCCTGTTAGCCTGGACTCACCGTATTTGGCCAAATCCTTTAACGCTTGATCAACTTCAGGACACATATCTCTGACCGGCTCTTCACAAACATTTTGCACTTGCGTTTGCCCTTGCAGAAAGTCGCGTATTGTAATGGTTGAACAATCTCGCTGCAATTGCGGATGAGCAAAAACTTTGGCTGTTGAAACATTTATTTGCGGTTTTAGCACCAAAAACCACTTTTTAGGTAAATCTATCGGTTTCAGACGCTCACCAACCCCTTCTGCCCATGCCGATTGCGCAAAAATAAAGACTGGGACATCCGCGCCTAACTGCACCCCCAGCGCCATTAATTCCTGCTGGTTCAAGCCGCACTGCCATAAATGGTTTAAAGCAACCAAAACAGAAGCCGCATTTGAACTGCCACCACCCAAACCGCCTCCCATGGGAAGTCTTTTTTCAACCGCAATATCTACACCAATCGGGCTATCACAGTGTACCTGCAATAATCTGGCTGCTTTCACCACGAGATCATCCTCCGCCGGCACCCCCTCTAATTCTAAGGTTCTCACGATTTGTGAGTCATCGCGTAATGTTAAAGAGATCGTATCTGCGTAATCCAGAAACTGAAAGACCGTTTGCAGCAGATGATAACCATCCTCACGTTGAGCGGTAATGTGCAAAAAAAGGTTTAACTTTGCTGGCGCTGAAATCGTTATATTTTTATTCATTATATTTTTGGTGTCCAAACACCAATTTTTAATATACCCGCCTCAATAATATGTTTTGGTACAGCGAGATTTTGTTGTTCTTTATGGCCGCTATTTTTTAATATTCGTCCGGCGCTATCATATCGAGCATTAAAACAGGGCTCAATAAATAACACATTTTCATCGTCATGGCTCAGGCTCACCTGACAACCTTTTTTATTTTCCCGGGGAATAAAAACAAAAAACTGATGACTTGCTGAACGAAAATCATTTCGCATGGTATCAGGCTGATCGCTATTGTCAGAGTCGGCATCACGCAATAAAGAGCGCCCCGTTGTTAAAGCTTCGATGTCTTTTGTTGTTCGCGCATAAACCCAGACAAAATCATTTAACCAGGCTAATTTTTTAATCTCGCCCGTCACTAAATCAGCAACCGGAACAGTGGCCACCCAGTTTGATTTCGAACTTTGTTTCTCATCCGTAGAGCTGGTAGAAAAACTTGAAAAAAAAGGAATTGAAATAAGAATAAAACCAATAACTGCGAGCAACTTCATCAAGCCCGATAATATTTGACGACGTTTTAATGATTCTGTTGAAGGTGTTTGCATTTAGTTTACTTCTTTTTCAGTCATAAATTTCCTGCTTGTCAAATCCCACTCATCAACAAATATTTTTACTTTCAAATCGTGTCCATCGATAAAAATTTTTTGTGGTAGTTCACGCTTTAAAACATTAACGTATCGTTTAAAACGAACACGCCAGCCATCCTGCTCCAGTTGTTGCAGACGACCAAACCGGTCAATTTTTTGTTTCTCTTTATTAATTTTCCAGTTGGGTAAACCGCGTATCCAGTAAAACAAACTATTCACCGGCATACGCACACCGGTCACTTCTTCTAATAAGCGATCGGGGCTGTCGGCATAAAAATAATTTTGATCGGCATCGACTAAAATCACACCTTCGCTGCTACCCGTTAATTGCGCATGACCTGCCCCAAAAGGGCCGGATAAATCTAAAATATATTTATTATCATGAAACTGCCAGTTCATGCTTAAAAACCAGGATTCATCGTCATTGATAATGGCAACACGTCCACTTAAAACCCAGTTGTTTATTGCAGATAAATCGAGCTTTCGTTGTTCCCATGTTTTATCGGGATCAGCTACATATTTAGGTGGAGGGGTGGCAGTACAAGCGGTTAAAGAAATAACCGCTAATAAAAAAAGTAGTTTTTTCATTCAGTAAATTTTTGCATAACATCTAATAATAAATCATCGTTTGGTTTTTGTTGCAGTGCAGTATTCCAGATTTCTTGTGCGGCATCCCGATCACCGGCAACCCATAACACTTCTCCTAAATGAGCCGCAATCTCAGCATCTTTTAACTTTTCAAAAGCACGTCTTAGATATTTTAATGCAAGATCATATTGACCTAAACGATAATAAGCCCACCCCATACTGTCATGAATCGCAGCATCGTTTGGTTCCAGTTTTAACGCCTTTTTAATATAACCAAGTCCACGCTCTAACTGTGTAGTTTTATCAACCAGGGTATAACCTAATGCATTTAATGCCTGCGCATTATCTGGCTCACGTTTAACAATACCTTCCAGGTCCTTAATCGCTAAATCGATTTTACCCAACTTCTCCGCCATTAATGCCCGCGCATAAAGTAAACGGTTATTATCAGTTAGTTGCTGTAACGCTTCGTCATATAACGCTAACGCTTCTTCGTATTGTTTAGCTGTGTTTAATATTTCACCTTCGGTAAGATAAACGCGCAACTCTTTATCCAGTGAATCGGGGCTCATATTTTGCAAACGAAGACGCGCCTCTTTTACTTGTCCTTGTTTAGCTAAAATAAGTGCCATACGCAACTCTGCTTCAAAGCGATACTGGTTTTTGCCAACTTTTTTATAATGTTCAACCGCTTTAATTAATTCATTTTGCATTTCGAAAGATTGAGCCAAATAATATTGCGATGATGCAACATGCTTTTTATCTTCAAGCAGCCGACTAAAATATTCTACTGATTTTTTTGGCTTGTTCATTTGTAACGCTAATAAACCTAATGCGTAGCGCGCTTCATGCTCAAGTTTTTCATCATCTGTCAATAATTCAAACTGCTTAACCGCTTCAGCAAACTGTTGTGCATCCACTAAATTTCGCGCATAAAACATCCTAAGTTGTGCGTTATCGGGCTGTGCTTCTACTGTTTGTTTCAGTACATAGAGCGCACTCGCTTTATCGCCCCGACGAATAAAAATATTCGATTGTAATATATGCGCTTCAGTCCATTCAGGCCGCAACTCAATGACCTTTTTAACTGTTGCCAAAGCAGCATCTAAATGACCAACGATAAAAGCTAACTGACTATATGCATAAAGTGCATTTGGATTATTTTCCCGCTTACTTAATAACCGGGACATCACCGCAAGTGCTGCTTGTTTATCTTTTTCTTTACTAAGCAGTGATGTAATCAGCATAAAGCGTTGCCGCTCACTCTGTTTTCCATTATTAACAACATATTCAAAATGTTTAACCGCGTCCTCTATTTTTCCAACGCGGACTAATAAAGCACCAAGCACTTGTCTGGCCTCAATATTGTCAGGCTCTAACTCATTCCATAATGTAGCGGATGCAATTGCACGCTTATTATCGCGGGCATAATAAGACGCTCTGGTTGCTTGCTGGGCGACCCGGGGATCACGCGTCACCTCTGCCGCTTTTGCATAAAGCGCAGCAGAAAGCGCAATTTGACCACGCTGAGCGGCAATTTCAGCGGAGAAAAGGTAGTACAAAACCTCACCGGATAATTCAGTTTGTCTATTTTGTTCCTGAGCAGAGGGCTTTTGTGCTTTGGCTTTAATGGTTTTTTTGGCGTTGTTCACAACAGCAACAGACTTTTTGGTATTCGTCGCAGTTTTAGCCTGCTCAGTCGGTTTTTTTGCAGCTGAATTTAGCTCAACAGGGGGTTGATTAACCGCACAGCTCATTTGAAGTGAGAAAATGCTGATTAAAACGAGCCAGCGGCTCATATTTTGTCTTTTCTTTGTCATCTTGCTTCCACTATAACCGACTTTTTGTTGATTTACCTTTATAATACGCCGCTCAATGCAGCAGACTTGATCTGGTAAACTAATTATCGGACAAATTTCGATATACCTTATATATGGTTTAATATCGGATTCTGCAAGTTTTTCACCAACTTTGATGTGATTTGATCAACTGTGACACTAATAGCCTTCGGTATTAACCATAAAACAGCGCCCGTGGATATCCGCGAAAAAGTCGCGTTCGCGCCCGAAAAAATGGAGCACGCACTACACGAGTGCCTTGGAAATGGTGATGTGAGTGAAGCGGCCATTGTTTCGACCTGCAACCGCACCGAACTTTACACCAATATAAACGAAGATAATGACGTCAGCAGCTTACTCGACTGGTTCTGCCAGTACCACAAACTCAATAAAGCGGACGTTGAACCTTATATTTATCTACACAGTAATAATGAGGCTGTTCAGCATATTTTACGCGTTGCAAGCGGTTTAGACTCACTCGTACTGGGTGAACCACAAATTCTTGGCCAGATAAAAGATGCCTACAATACTGCCAGCCACGCAGGTACGATTGGTCGCCAACTGAACCGTTTATTCCAGCATACTTTTTCTGTCGCTAAGCAAGTCCGCACCGATACCGCGATTGGCGCAAATCCCGTTTCCGTGGCTTTTGCTGCTGTGAGTTTATCCAAGCGTATTTTTGCTGACCTCTCAAAACACACCGCTTTATTGATTGGCGCAGGAGAAACCACCGAACTCGTTGCGCAACATCTTGCAAATCAGGGTGTACACAAAATGATAGTGGCCAACCGAACAGTTGAGCGCGCCCAAACATTAGCCAATAAATTTGAAGCAGAGGCAATTGCCTTATCGGATATGCCGGAGCGTTTAGTTGAAGCTGATATTATTATTGCTTCTACCGCGAGCCAGCTTCCTATTCTGGGTAAAGGTGCGGTGGAACGCGCATTAAAACAACGCAAACATCGCCCTATGTTCATGGTAGACATTGCGGTGCCCCGTGATATTGAACCCGAAGTGGGTGAGCTCGATGATGTTTACCTTTATACCGTTGATGACTTGCACGAAGTAATTGAAGAAGGCCGCCAGTCACGCGAAGAAGCCGCCGTGCAGGCAGAAGAAATTGTTATTAATCAGGTTGAGCATTTCATGGGCTGGTTACGTTCCTTAAAAGGCGTAGATACCATTCGCGCTTTTCGCGAGCAAGCCGAAGCAAAGCGCGATGAACAGCTTGCAACTGCACAAAAACAACTTGCAGCAGGAAAAGATCCTGAACAAGTCATGAATGACCTGGCACGCACCTTAACAAACAAACTCATTCATGAGCCCAGCGCGCAGCTTAATCAGGCCGCACATTCTGGTCGCAAAGAAATGCTCGAGACTGCGCGCGAACTTTTTAAGCTTGAACCCGAACCCTAAAAAGCTGGCATCGTAAAAAAATCCAGAACCATAAAATCGCTTAATTATAACTCTCAACAAGACTAATTTTAAAAAATGAAAGATTCCATACACAATAAACTAGAAAGTCTGGCCGAACGCCTGGAAGAAATTAACCATCTGCTTTCAAGTCCGGATGTTATTGGGGATCAAAATAAATTTCGTGCTTTATCACAGGAACATGCTCAGCTAACGCCAGTGGTTAGTTGTTTTAATGATTACGAATCAACCATGGATGATTTTAACGAAGCAAAACGCATGCTTGAAGATGATGATAAAGACATGCAGGAAATGGCAAAAGAAGAATTTAAGGACGCTAAAGAACGCCTTGAAAAACTCGAGGGTGAGTTACAAATTCTTATGCTGCCCACCGATCCAAATGATGATAAAAATATCTTTTTGGAAATTCGTGCCGGTACCGGTGGTGATGAAGCCGCTATTTTTGCCGGTGACTTATACAAAATGTATACCCGCTATGCAGAATCAAAACGCTGGCAAGTTGAGCTCATTAATGAAAGCTTAGGCGACCACGGTGGTTATAAAGAAGTGGTTATTCGTATTGTTGGCCAGGGTGCTTATTCAAAATTAAAATTTGAATCAGGTGGCCATCGAGTGCAGCGCGTTCCGGAAACAGAATCACAGGGACGGGTACATACTTCGGCTTGCACCGTTGCAGTTATGGCTGAAGCAGATGAAATCGATACCATCGAAATTAACAGTGCCGACTTAAAAGTTGATACCTTTCGTGCCTCCGGTGCCGGTGGTCAGCACGTTAATAAAACCGATTCTGCAATTCGTTTAACTCATATTCCTTCCGGTATCGTTGTTGAATGTCAGGATCAACGTTCACAACATAAAAACCGTGCACAAGCGATGAAGGTATTACAGGCAAAACTGCAACAAGTTGAAGAAGATAAAGCCGCCAGCGAAGAATCAGCAACCCGTAAATCTCTGGTCGGTTCAGGCGATCGTTCTGAACGTATCCGGACTTATAATTATCCGCAAGGCCGCTTAACCGAACACAGAATAAACTTAACTCTGTATAAACTTGATGAAGTGATGCAAGGTAAGCTGGATGATGTTATCGAGCCACTGATCAATGAACATCAGGCAGATTTACTCGCGGCAATGGGTGAAGAATAAAATAGTTACATGGCAACTTAGCTGTAAAAGTTTAGACCAGATTATATTATTGGCTGTTATTCTCAGGTAGGCCGCATCAACATAATGATGGTTTAGCCCCGAATGTGGCGGAAGAAAAGTACTGGAATAAATACAAAACTGTGGCCTAAAAAACTTGACCATGACACCTGTATCCTTTGCCAATATTCAATTCCTCTTAACTTAAATGATTCAAGCTATACAAAATCACTTTATTAAATCCGGTTTATTCTCTTTTAACCAATAATGAACATCATGCAATAAATTTTCTGCATATTTTATGCATTCATTGACTGCACTTGTTGGCACTATCTGTCCTGAATAATCTGCAACATTTCTTTGTTTTCTTAAGGCATCTAAAACAATAACTGTTTCTTTATCCAGGTTTATCGTTTGGCTTAATACCTGAATCATTGTCATGTGGTGCCCAGGCTTACTTGTTAATGTGCGATATCCATTTGCCTGTAATGCTGCATTTGATAACTGCATGATGGCTTTATAGCCTGCATCAAAACGGTTTTCTGAGCTGATTTCCATTACATGTGAATCAGATATGTTGCGCTCTGCTGAAGACAAGAGTCTCTTTATAACACTTGCATCTGGCGTAATTTTTTCTAAGGTTCTGCCAACTAAGTTATCTAAGCTCATGACCATTGCCTATAACATCCATTGTTGGCTTTGCTAATACCTCTTTGATAAAAGCATCTTTATTATTTAACATTTGAATCCATTCCTCTTGCTGATATATTTTCGGGTTTATTTCGCGCCCTAATTTTTCTTGTGCAGTATAAAGCGCGCTAACAACATCGCTAAAACTAACGTTTCCAATCACCATTAAGTCAATATCACTCTCTGCGTTTTCTTTTCCGCTTGCGACTGAGCCAAAAATAAAAGCCCAATCTATATGGTGCGCTAATGGTGACAAAGCTAAATTGACTACATCCATGGTACCAAAGGTTTTTTTTACGATCCCTAATAATTCTGAATAAATAGGACACCCTGAATTAGCCTGGTAATGATGTTGATTACCTATCTTTCTCATGCTCAAAAGCCCGGCTTTTAACATCCGATCTAGCTCACGCTTTATGGTCGCAACCCCCATTCCACTAAGCCGAATAATTTCTTTAGTATAAAAACTTTTTTCCGGTTGTCCGTACAACAAACCCAATACCTTTTGTTGAGTTATTGTAAATAGTGCATTTCCAAGCTGACTCATACTTACCACCAACTAAAGTTCATAATATGTGAACTTTAGTTCATGTATTGTGAACTTTCAAGACGTAATCATAGATAAAAGCACAAATTACACTCTTTACCTTAACGCAATAGTTAATACAACGGGTACGAGCAATAGGTAAAAGCCATAAACCTAAAATCACCACTTGTACCATAGCAAAAGCATTGCACTATATAATGTTAAATCAAAGCCCTTAGAGAAGTCTTAGCAACTTAATGATGCGTTAAATTTCGATAAGCCGTTTCTTTTATTCGTGTTGCCGCTATAAAAACAGGCACAGAAACAGCAAGCATCAACAGCATGACAACCTGATAATCTTTCCAACTATACGCGTTCTGTGAAACCGCTTTTGTTGCATCGATCGCATCAGCAGCCCCATTACATAGAAGTATCGATTCTGGCATATAATCATTGCAATAACATATACTCTGTATTGCAAAATAATTTTATGAATAAAAACCAATGCCCGACATTAAAACCACTTTAACTTCGGCTGTTGAAAGCTTATCCGGCTTATCGGATTCAGCCCGGCTTGATTGTGAATGGTTACTCTGTTTTGTTTTAGATAAGCCGCGTAGCTACTTACACAGCTGGCCGGAAAAAATGCTTTCGCAGGATGAAACCGTTCAATTTGAAAAACGGCTTAACAGGCGTGTTAACGGTGAACCGATCGCCCATATTTTAGGTGAGCGTGGCTTTTGGTCGCTGAACTTAAAAGTCACAGCAGATACGTTAATACCCAGGCCCGAGACCGAACGCTTAGTTGAGCTGGCACTTGGATTAATTCCAAATCAATCACAATGGAACATTTTAGACTTAGGCACAGGCACAGGAGCTATTGCCTTAAGTTTGGCAATGGAGCGTCCTGCTTGTTTTATTAGCGCAACCGATCAATCACTTGCCGCACTTGATGTAGCGAAACAAAATGCAATGATTAATAAAATTTCAAATATTGAATTCATCCACAGTAACTGGTTTGCTAAATTAAAAAATAAAAAATTTGATGTGATTGTCAGCAATCCTCCCTATATAGAAGAAAATGACCCACATCTGCAACAAGGTGATGTTCGGTTTGAACCTTTGTCTGCACTAACCGCGGGAGAAGATGGTCTGGATGATATCCGGACTATTATAAAAAGCAGTCAGGCGCATTTAACCCAAAATGGTGTTTTACTGATTGAGCACGGCTATAACCAGGCTGAGTCTGTTTGCGATCTATTAAATCTTGCTGGCTTCAACAAGGTTAAAAATTTCAAAGATGATAATGACATTCCACGCATATCTATTGGTTATATTAGCAATTGATAATATAAAAGAATTCAATCAACTAAATCTCTTTTTGCTATTGACCCTTCTCTGATTAAGGTTAGGATTAAACGGCGAGGAGAGATAAATGACAAATTTCACTAAACAACGTGATGTCATGTTTAACCCATTACATGATGATGAATATCAAGCGTCGACAGCAAGCCAAATGCTAATCGATCTTGAAGGTATTATCTCGGCAGATGTGCTCTCTGAAACCCACCTCATTATTAAATATGACCTGCGTTTTTTCACCCTGGCAGATATCGAAGAACTGCTCAGTACGGTGGGCTTTCATCTTGATAATAACTTACTGATTAAAATCAAACGTGCACTTTATCGCTATACCGAAGATACAGAGCGAGCCAACCTGGGCTGTATCGATGGCCAGTCAAACTGCACACGTGAAGCCTATATTAACCGCTACCAAAAGCTACCTCACGGTTGCCGCGATAAACGACCAGAGCACTGGCGAGATTACCTTTAAATATCGCCACGAAGAACACCAAGGGCACGAAGAAAAACATAGCATCTTAACAACAGGGCTCGCTAAAAGTGCAGGGAAATCTTATTGCTTTATCCCCCTTTAATAATGGAATAAAACCACGTCATTACGAAGGAACAAAGTGACTGCGGTAATCTCATATTTTGAAAAATTATAATGAGATTGCCACGTCAGTACTAAAAAACGTCTGTTTTTCAGTACTTCCTCGCAATGACAGGGAGTTCTAAATTTCGAGAGCCCTCCCACCTGTTAAAAAATTTTATCTCCTGGTGTTCTTTGTGCCCTTCGTGGCCAACTAATTTTTGTTTCTTTTATCCCCATTTATCTTTATCCTTCACTTTATGGATGACGAACAACTCTTACGCTATAGCCGGCAAATTATGCTGCCGCAAATTGATATTGTTGGTCAGGAAAAACTCCTTGCCTCCCGGGTTTTAATTATTGGTCTCGGTGGGCTAGGCTCACCGGTTGCTATGTATCTCGCCAGCGCAGGCGTAGGTCATCTTGTTCTGGTTGATGATGACGTAGTGGAACTCTCAAACCTGCAAAGACAAATTATTCATAGAACTCAGCATATTGGCTTAACTAAAGTCGCATCAGCAAAACAAACTATTCACGATTTAAACGCCGATATTAACCTGACCTGCTATGAGAAAAGACTGAACGATAAAGAGCTGGCAAAAGAAGTCGCAGCAGCAGACATTGTTATCGATGGAACAGATAATTTTTCCAGCCGCTTTACGACTAATGCACATTGTGTAAAAAATAAGACACCGCTTATTTCGGGTGCCGCAATTCGCATGGAAGGTCAGGTCAGTGTTTTTAATAAAACCCCTTCCAGTCCATGTTACCGTTGCCTGTATAAAGATGAAGGTGAGCTTGATGCAAGCTGTAGCAATAATGGTGTGCTCTCGCCAGTCGTAGGTATTATTGGTTCCATCCAGGCAAATGAAGCTATTAAGGTTTTATTAAATATTGGTGAGACTCTTGATGGTAAGCTCCTTATGTTTGATGCCTTACAAATGGAATGGCGAACTTTAAAATTAAAAAAAGATCCCTGTTGCCCACAGTGCGCTAAAATATCGACTTAATAGCGAGTAGAATAATAATAATGAATCAAGATGTATTGAATCAAAAAGTATATGCCGAACAAGTAAAACTGTTGTATGCCTCTATGCCTGCTGCTGTCGTAGCAAACATCGTCGTTTCCGTTTTATTTATTGCTATTCAATGGCAGGTCATTGAAAAAATCGTTTTATTCTCCTGGCTGTCGGTGTCTATTATTATCATTATAGTTCGTATTATCTTGTTTTACTTTTATAAGCATCGCCCGCAGCGATCTGATAATACTTCGAAATGGGGAAGGCTTTTTTTATTAGGTTCATCAGCATCCGGGCTGGTATTAGGATCCGCTGGTATTTTTCTGTTTCCGGATAATGACCCCATTTATCAGTTAGTTTGCACCTTTATTTTACTGGGCATGTGCGCAGGCGCATTACCCAGCTTATCTTTTGGAAAATATAACTTTCTAACCTACGCAACCGTAATCCTTGTACCTTTACTTGTCAGTTTAAGTTTAGAAAATACCCGCTTAACTTTGGCTTTAACCCCAATGGTTTTAATCTATTTCTTTTTCTTACTGAAAAGCTCCTCTACAATTTACAAAAACACACAACAAAATATTTTATTGCGTTTGCAGGCAACTGAACGTGAAAAAGAACTTTTAAAATCCCAGCAAAGACATCTATTACACACCCAGGAAACCCCCTTAGGCGTTATTGAGTGGGATACAGACTTTAAAGTTACAGACTGGAATGCCAGTGCCGAAAAAATATTTGGTTATTCTAAAAAAGAAGCGTTAGGACAGCACCCAAATGCTTTGCTTATTCCGGACACAGGAAAAAGTGAAGCAGATAAAATTTGGCAACAACTTCTCACCGCACAAGGTGGAACTCATTTTGAGATCAACGCCATGACAAAAGATAAAAACATTATTACCAGCGAATGGTTTAATACCGCACTGGTGAATAATGAGGGTCATGTTATCGGCGTTACCTCCCTTATTCAGGATATTTCTGAACGAAAGCGCGTCGAAAAAATGAAAAGTGAATTTGTTTCAACAGTGAGCCATGAATTACGGACGCCTCTGACAGCAATACGCGGTTCTTTAGAGCTTCTTCTTGCTGGCGTAGCAGGGCCATTTCCAGAAGATGCATCAAAGATGCTGCAGATGGCTAACTATAATACCGATCGATTATTAAAAATAATAAATGATATTCTCGATATGAAAAAAATTGAAACTGGCGACTTTGACTTTAGCCTGACAGATACGCTGATAATGCCTGAGATAGAAGAAGCAATAAAAGCCAATGAAACCTACGCATCTCAATTTGATGTTAAATATGTCATCAGCCAATACCTTGACGATAAAAAAATATTAATTGATAAGCTTCGCTTTTCACAGGTAATGAACAACCTGCTTTCCAATGCTGCAAAGTTTTCGCCTAAAGGAGAAAAAGTAGAGATCAATGTGACGCAAAATAGAGACGTAGCCCGTATAGAAATCAGCGATGCCGGCAAAGGAATCCCAAAAGCCTTTCAGGAAAAAATATTTGATCGCTTTACCCAAGGTGACTCATCTAACACCAGAAGTACCGGCGGTACAGGACTTGGCTTAGCGATCACCAAAGTTATTATTGAGAAATTTAACGGAGAAATCGGATTTAACAGTATAGAAGGTCAAGGCACAACCTTTTATATTGAGCTGCCATTAGTAATGGAGCAGCAAAAAAAAGCACAATAAATTTAATGCACTAAACCTGAAGGGCTTGGTGGTATAGCCGACGAAAATAATTGCTCGCTATCCACTGCGTCAAAATTATACTTTTGATTGCAGAACTCACAAGCCACTTCAATATTTGTTAATTCATCGATCATACTTTTTACTTCAGCTTCGCCTAACGATATCAGCATTTTCTCAACTCGTTGACGTGAGCAACTGCAACGAAAGGAGATCGCTTCAGCATCAAACAATCGAATATCTTCTTCGTGATATAAACGATGGATAATTTCTTCTGCATCCAGCATTAATAGCTCTTCATTTTTAATAGTCGATGAAAGCTGCTGGATACGATTCCAGCCATCAATATCAGAGAGTTCAACAATGTTTGATTTTGTTTTTTCTGTTTCAGGGAGTTTTTGCACCAGCAAACCTGCGGCTTGTTTATCATCCGCAGCTAACCAAATCCCTGTATCAAGCTGTTCGGATCGCAGCAAATAATCCGTTAAGGCATCCGCTAAATTATCACCCATTAAGGCAACAATCCCCTGATAGCGTTCGCCTTGTTCAGGCTCTAACGTAATCACCAAACGCGCATCACCAAAAAGTGCCTGTAAATTTTCTGTATTAAAATCAGCCTTCTCTTTTAATGATGCAGTCGCGCGTAATGTTTTTTCACTTGTTCCTTCTACAACCAACAGGCTTACCGGTCCATCGCCCTGAATTTGTGCAATCAGTTGACCTTTAAATTTTAACGTTGCCATCAATAAACTCACTGCGGCCATTAACTCCCCCAGTACTTTTTGCACGGCAACGGGGTAATCATGCTTTTCAAGCACAGCCTGCCAGCTGGCATCCAGATGAACAAGTTCACCACGTACAGAGAGGTTTTCAAAAAGAAATTTTTGCAGAGTATCTTTCATAATTTATTGCTTCTTAAGCGTAATGACGCAGAGTGCGCAAAGGTAAACAATCATAAATACTGCTTCCCATCCAAACACTATTCAACAAAATCAGCATTGTTATTTCTTTGAAAAAATGATTTTTTCTTTGCGAACTTTGCGTCTTTGCGCTGATATATTTATTTCAATTTATCGCGAATAAGTTGATTCAATTGTCCGGGGTTTGCCTTGCCTTTAGAAGCTTTCATACATTGCCCAACAAAAAAACCAAGTACTTTTTCCTTACCCGCTTTGAACTGTTCAACCTGCTCCGGATTAGCGGCAATAATCTCATCAACAATGGCTTCAATGGCACCGCTATCCGTAATTTGTTTTAAACCTTTGCTTTCAATAACCGCATCAGCATCTTTACCTTCCCCTTTCCATAATGCTTCAAAAACTTGCTTAGCAATTTTCCCGGAAATGGTGTTATCTTTAATGCGTGTTAATAACAATGCGAGCATTTCAGCTGTAACGGGACTTGCACTTATGTCCATATCTTCTTTATTAAGATAACCCGACAACTCACCTATCACCCAGTTTGTCGCCAGCTTTGCATCACCACATTTTTCCATAACCGTTTCAAAGTACTCTGCCATATCACGGTTACTTGTGATCGTCGCGGCATCGTCTTCTTTTAAAGCAAAACTTTTGATGAAACGTGCTTTTTTGGCATCCGGTAATTCCGGCAAAGTAGCGCGAATCTGCTCAACAAATTCTTCGCTAATTTTTATTGGCAATAAATCCGGACAAGGGAAATAGCGATAATCATTGGCTTCCTCTTTCGAACGCATTGAGCGTGTTTCATTTTTATCTGAATCATAAAGGCGTGTTTCCTGAACAACTTTACCGCCGGCTTCAATCAAATCTATTTGCCGTTCCACTTCAATATTAATGGCGCGCTCAACAAAACGAAAAGAGTTAATGTTTTTTAATTCTGTGCGTGTACCAAATTCTTTTTGACCTTTTGGTCGTACAGATACATTAGCATCACAACGGAAGGAACCTTCCTGCATATTGCCATCACTAATGCCAATGTAACGCACCAATGAATGCATTTTACGCATGTATGCTACCGCTTCTTTTGCAGAACACATGTCGGGTTCAGAAACAATTTCAAGTAACGGGGTACCTGCCCGATTAAGATCAATCCCGGTCATGCCATGGAAGTCTTCATGTAATGATTTTCCGGCATCTTCTTCCAGATGAGCGCGGGTAACGCCAATCACTTTAGTCGTGCCGTCTTCTAAATCAATCGTTAAAGCACCTTTGCCAACAATAGGAAAATCCATTTGTGTGGTCTGATAGCCCTTGGGTGAATCGGGATAAAAATAATTTTTACGATCAAAAGCTGAAGTCATGCCAATTTCAGCATCCAGCGCCAGACCAAATTTAACGCCCATGGTTATCGCTTCTTTGTTCAACACCGGTAACACACCCGGCAAACCTAAATCAACTGCACATGCCTGAGTGTTTGGCTCTGCACCATACGCTGTTGCTGCGCCAGAGAAAATTTTACTTTTCGTCGCAAGCTGCGTGTGAATTTCTAAACCAATGACTGTTTCCCATTCCATAATTCTTTCCTCAAAACCTTTATAACATTTCAGCTCTGCTACTAACGCAGAGGGCGCAAAGACGCAGAGAACGCAAAGATTAAAAAATAAAAAACTTTCTTTATAAACTCTGCGTCTCTGCGATCTTTGCGTTTATTTATACGCCTCGGGCATTTGCATATGCCAATCTGTTGTTTGTTGATATTGGTGCGCGACATTGAGCAAACGCGACTCATCAAAATAGTTACCGATAATTTGTAATCCCACCGGCATATTATTAGAGAAACCACAGGGGACTGACATTCCCGGTAAACCGGCAAGATTGGTTGCAATGGTATAAATATCGGACAAATACATTGAAACGGGGTCGTCCGATTTCTCACCCGCTTTGAATGCGACTTCGGGTGAGGTGGGCCCCATAATGACATCCACTTTTTCAAAGGCTGCCACAAAATCATCACTGATCAAACGGCGAATTTTTTGTGCTTTTAAATAATAGGCATCATAATAACCAGCAGATAGTGCATAAGTACCGATCATAATGCGTCGTTTTACCTCATCACCAAAACCTTCTCCACGGCTGCGTTTGTAGAGGTCTTCCAGATCTTTAGGTTCATCACAACGATAGCCAAAACGCACGCCATCAAAACGTGAGAGGTTTGACGAACACTCTGCAGGTGCAATCACATAATATGCCGGAACCGATAAGTGTGAGTTAGGTAAACTGATATCAACGATTTCTGCACCGAGTTTTTTATATTCAGCGATGGCCTCTTCAACCACTTTTGCAACATCAGCATCTAAACCTTCACCAAAATATTCTTTTGGTAAACCGATTTTTAAGCCTTTCAAATCTTGATTTAAGTTTGCGCTGAAATCAGGTACTTCTTTATCAACACTGGTCGAATCTTTTTCATCTAAGCCCGACATTACTTTAAGCATTAAAGCGGCGTCTTCTGCTGTTTGTGTAAATGTCCCGGCTTGATCCAGGCTTGAAGCAAACGCGATCATGCCATAGCGTGAAACGCGGCCATAGGTTGGTTTTAACCCTGTCAAACCACAAAGTGCCGCAGGCTGACGAATTGAGCCCCCGGTATCGGTACCGGTTGATGCCGGTGCTAAACGTGCAGCAACGGCTGCAGCTGACCCACCAGAAGAACCACCGGGAACCGCTTTTGTGTCCCAGGGATTTTTTACGCCGCCATAAAAACTGGTTTCATTCGATGAACCCATGGCGAATTCATCCATGTTGGTTTTGCCCAACATCACGCTGCCCGCTTGATTAAATTTATGGATAACCGTCGCATCATAGGGGGCGATAAAATTATCCAGCATTTTTGAACCGCAGGTCGTTTTAATGCCATTGGTACAAAAAATATCTTTTTGCGCCAGCGGTATGCCTGTCAACGCAGTCGCGTTGCCCTTTGCGATAGCCACATCAGCCGCACGTGCTTGCGCCAAAGCATGATCTTCGCTTACAGTAATAAAACTGTTTAACGCCGTATCGTATTTTTTGATTCGTTCCAGGTAACTTTTAGTGAGTTCTTCACTAGAAAAATCGCCTTTTTTTAACCCTTGGGCTAATTCGGCAATAGTTTTGTTATGCATATCTTTAACTCTTTCGATTTCTTTTGATGTTCTTTCTCTTAATTACAAAGGCTATTCGGGAATTTAATCAATAACCTTAGGCACAAGATATAACCCTTTTTCCACATTTTCAGTAATTTTTTGAAAATGCTCACGCTGATTTTCTTCGGTGACCACATCCTCGCGCAAGCGTTGAAATGCAGCATGCGGGTGTGCCATTGGCATCACATTTTCAGTATCGACCGCATCCATTTGTTCAACTAAATTCAAAATATTGCTCAGACTTTCGGCATAACCGGGCACATCACTATCAGCAATTGAAATTCTTGCTAAATGTGCTATTTTTTCGACGTCATTTTTATCCAGCGACATAGGAACTTAACTCCAAATAAAGACTCTCTAAGTATAAGGCGCCCTGTGATGGGCTCGGCAAATTCTACCAGTAATCACTAATGGCTGCTTGCTCATTTGGCCCTTATTAATTAAAGTAGCACTCTAATTAACTTTTTAATAACTATAAGAATCAATCATTATGTTTTCACGCCTTCGGGGATTTTTTTCAAACGATATTTCTATCGATCTTGGTACTGCTAACACTTTAATTTACGTTAAAGGCAAAGGAATCGTCCTCGACGAACCCTCAGTAGTTGCGATTCGACAGGAACGCGGTCCCGGCGGGCCAAAAAGCATCGCTGCAGTCGGGACCGACGCAAAACGCATGCTAGGCCGTACCCCTGGTAATATTGTGGCTATTCGCCCAATGAAAGACGGTGTCATTGCTGATTTCACCGTCACCGAAAAAATGTTGCAGCACTTTATTCGCAAGGTGCATGACTCAGAATCACGCTTTTTCCGCCCTAGCCCACGCGTTTTAATTTGTGTTCCTTGCGGTTCAACTCAGGTGGAACGCCGTGCTATTCGCGAATCAGCCAATGGTGCCGGTGCACGCGAAGTCTATTTAATTGAAGAGCCAATGGCAGCTGCCATTGGTGCAAAAATGCCAATCAGTGAAGCCAGTGGCTCTATGGTGCTAGATATTGGCGGTGGCACCACAGAGGTTGCCGTTATCTCATTAAACGGGATTGTGTATTCCGCTTCTGTCCGTATTGGTGGCGACCGTTTTGATGATGCCATTGTCAATTATGTGCGTCGTAACTACGGCAGCTTAATTGGTGAGCAATCTGCTGAACGTATCAAAAAAGAAATTGGTAGCGCTTACCCGGGCAATGAAATCAGAGAAATAGAAGTCCGTGGCCGTAATCTGGCCGAAGGTATTCCAAGAAGCTTTACCTTAAACTCCAACGAGATTCTTGAAGCTTTGCAAGAACCATTAAGCGGTATTGTCAGTGCAGTGAAAACCGCATTGGAGCAAACTCCACCAGAATTGGCTTCAGATATAGCGGAACAAGGTATGGTACTCACCGGCGGCGGCGCATTGCTGCATGATCTTGATCGTTTGATTATGGAGGAAACGGGCTTACCGGTTATTATTGCTGAAGATCCTCTTACCTGTGTCGCACACGGTGGTGGCATGGCTTTAGAGATGATAGCGGAACATGGCGGTGACTTATTTAGTCCTGAGTAAACATTACTTGTCCCCCCTTAAACTTAAGGGGGAGTCGTAAAATATCTCACTTATAAAAAAATAATACATAAAAATACATTCTTTGGAGGAATAGCTTATTAAACTTTTATTCATCCAGGGCCCTTCTTTAGGTAATCGCCTTATCCTGCTTGTCATTTTATCGATTACATTAATGACACTGGATCACCGCACGACCTACGTTAATAATATTCGTGCAGGTATTGCGCTGTTAGTTTACCCATTACAATATGTTGTGAACTTTCCGGGTAATGTGGGTGAGTGGGCGTCAGACAGTTTTAGCAGCCGTAGAACCTTACAAGAAGATAACACTGCTTTACGAACACAAAATTTAATTTTAACCGCGCAACTACAAAAATTAAATTTTATCGAGGCAGAAAATATTCACCTGAGAAATTTATTAGAATCATCAGAGCGAGCAGGCGAACGTATTTTAATTTCAGAGCTCCTTTCGGTTGACATGGATCCGTTTAAGCAGCAAGTCACCATCAATAAGGGCTTTGCTTCTGGCGATGACATTTATACAGGACAACCTTTTGTTGATGCAAAAGGCATTATGGGAAAACTCAACCACATCTCAGCACTGTCCAGTACCGCAATACTCATTACTGACCCCGGACATGCCTTACCCATTCAGGTTAATCGCAACGGTCTACGCGCTATCGCCAAAGGTACAGGGAATCAAAACCGTCTGGAAATTCCTCACTTGCCAAATAATGCTGACATTAAAGTTGGAGACTTACTCGTGACTTCAGGCTTAGGCTGTATCTTTCCTGTTGGCTATCCCGCTGCAGTGGTGGTTGAAATTAATATCGATCCAAGCCTGCCATTTGCTGAAGTGCTCGCGGAACCTGTTGCCGATCTTTATCGTAGCCGGGAAGTTTTACTCGTTTGGCCAGGTGGCAAAGCAAAACCAAACCCTGACGCGCCATGCCAGATTGAATCTAACCCAGCTAAGCAACAAGAGAAAAAAGCCTCATGAAAGATAAAAAAGTTCATGGTGGCAAAACCATTTTAATCAGCTTTCTTGCGGCACTTATTTTAACCATTATTCCTCTGCCGCCATTGTTACAGGTAGTAAGACCCGAATTTATCACCATCGTATTAATATACTGGTGTATTGCTTTACCGACCCGTATCGGAGTTGGGATTGGCTGGCTCTCAGGTTTGGTACTGGATGTATTAACGGATACATTACTAGGTCAACATGCATTAACCCTTGCAATCATTGCCTTCTTATCCATTAAATTTCACCAACAAATTCGTGTATTTCCTGTGTGGCAACAAGCAATCACTATTTTTGTCCTGGTCGCCTTTCAAGCAACAATCACTTTATGGATCAAAGGGTTACTAAGCGAAGCCCCTTCGTTTACCACTATTATGTTACCCGCTATCAGTACCGCACTATTCTGGCCACCGGGTTATTTCTTAATGCGACAAATAAGACGAAATTACCACATTAATTAATGTTGAATATTTGTTAAGAAGCCATGGCCTTTAATAGTAAACTGAAACTCAAAGATCATTTTCATGAGACCCAGATATTTAACCAACGGGTACTCGTGGCTGCGCTAATAATGCTTATTTTATTATCTTTTTTACTAATACGGCTGGTCTACTTACAAATCAGCAACCAACAATACTATTCAACATTATCAGAGAATAATCGCGTTAGCATTCAGCCAATAGCCCCCACACGTGGACTCATTTTTGATCGCAACGGCATACTTCTGGCGCAGAATCTCCCCAGTTTCACACTTGAAATTATTCCCGAACACGTTATAGATTTAGATCAAACATTAGAAAAATTAAAGCTGCTTGTTGATATAAAAGCAGAAGAAATAAGACGTTTCAAAAAGAATTTACGCCAAAAAAGACGATTTGAAGGTGTACCGCTGCGCTTTCGATTAAATGAAGAAGAAGTTGCTAAAATTTCAGTGCAACAACACCAACTACCGGGCGTTATCATCAATGCCCGGCTTTCACGCCACTACCCGCAAGGCAAACTTGCCGCCCATGCTGTCGGCTATGTTAGCCGTATAAATGAAGCTGAACTAAAAAAACTCGATACATCAAATTACAGTGCGACGACACACATCGGCAAGGTCGGTATCGAGCGCACCTATGAAAATATCTTACATGGCAAAGTCGGTTTTCAGCACATCGAAACAAATGCACAAGGACGAACATTGCGTGTACTTAACCGAACGCTACCAACTTCAGGAAAAAATTTATATTTAAATATCGACAGCAAAGTTCAAGCTATCGCAGAAAAAGGGCTTGCTGAAAACAATGGCGCACTCGTTGCGATTGATCCACGTAATGGTGCTGTTTTGGCGATGGTGAGCATGCCCATTTACGACCCAAACTTGTTTGTCCATGGCATTAGTAGTAAAAATTACCGGCAACTCAGTGATTCTGCAGAACGTCCATTATTTAATCGAGCCTTACGTGGCCAATACCCCCCTGGCTCAACAATTAAACCTGTTGTAGGACTGGCGGGACTGGAGCTACATGAGTTGCTGCCACATGATGAATTAAATTGCCCCGGCTATTACATGCTAAAAAATGATGAACGCAAATACCGCGACTGGAAAAAAGAAGGGCACAGAACAACGAACTTACACAAAGCCATCACCGAATCCTGTGATGTCTTTTTTTATGATTTAGCGCTTACCCTGGGGATTGATAATATGTCCTTTTACCTTGCTTACTTTGGGCTAGGAAAAAAAACCGGTATTGATCTTCTTGGTGAACTGGCAGGGCTTAATCCAACGCGAGAATGGAAGCGTCGAAGTCGTAATTTACCGTGGTTTCCCGGGGAAACACTGATTACCGGCATAGGCCAAGGTTTTATGTTAACCACCCCGTTACAACTTGCAAACATGACGGCCGCCATCGCAACTCAAGGAAAGCGCTTTAAACCTCAAATGCTACAGGGCATACAAAATGAACAAAACAGCCCTCTCATTAAAACGCAGATGAAAAGCTTACCCTCCATACCCATTACTAACGAAAAAAACTGGCAAACGGTTGTGCAAGCAATGAAAAGTGTTGTTCATGGGGTGCATGGAACAGCACGAGGTATTAAGCGCCAATTACAATACACCATCGCAGGAAAGACAGGTACCGCACAGGTTTTTGGCATTGCTCAGGATGCGGAATATAAAAAAGAAGAAATTGCCAAAAAACTACAAGACCATGCCCTGTTTGTCGGTTATGCACCTATTGAAAATCCACGTATTGCCGTTGCTTTGATCGTTGAAAATGGCGGCAGTGGTGGCTCAGTGGCCGCCCCTATTGCACGTAGAGTTATGGATCAATATTTATTAAACTTACCAAAAGAAGAGCTCACGACACGGTCCCGTGTAAATGGAGAAGCAATTCGATGAATATGAAAACCGGTTCGTCGGCCATGAATTTTCGTGAAGAAAATCGTATTAGTGCAGGACGGAGATTTTTTTATCGCTTCCACATCGACTTGCCTTTGTTAATCGGTATATTACTTCTTTCTGTAATGGGAATGGTGGTGCTTTATAGTGCCGGAGGCCAGGATATTGCGCTTATTAATCGTCAGGTCATCCGACTCTCATTAGCCCTGGTTATCATGCTCATTATTGCGCAAATTAATCCCGGTACCCTGAAATTTTGGGCTCCCTGGCTGTTTGCCATAGGGCTAATAATGCTCATCGCTGTATTGTTATTTGGTGAGGTGGGAAAAGGTGCTCAACGCTGGCTCAATCTTGGTTTTTTTCGTTTTCAGCCCTCTGAATTAATGAAAATTGCTGTTCCCGTTATGACTGCATGGTATTTAGCCGAAGCCGCCTTACCTCCTCGCGGCATCCGCTTACTTTTCGCCACTATTATTGTCATCCTACCAACGCTGCTCATTGCCAAACAACCTGATTTAGGGACATCACTACTCATCGCCTCATCCGGTGTTTTTGTTTTGCTTTTATCCGGTTTACGGACAAAGCTTATATTAAGTGTTCTTGCCCTTATGGCTGCAAGCGCGCCCATTTTCTGGAATTATTTACTTCATGGCTATCAACGCCAACGTATTTTGACTTTCCTCAACCCGGAAAGCGATCCGCTTGGATCGGGTTACCATATTATTCAATCCACCATTGCCATTGGCTCAGGAGGCCTTTACGGTAAAGGCTGGCTCAATGGCACCCAGTCTCACCTTGATTTTTTACCAGAGCGCTCAACTGACTTCATTTTTGCGGTTTTCAGTGAAGAATTTGGTTTCTTAGGCATTCTGTTATTACTCGCCGTCTATATTGCCATTATTACTCGGGGTATTATGATTGCCGTCAATGCTCAGGATTCTTTTTCCCGCCTCGTAGCAGGTAGTATTACGCTCACCTTTTTTGTTTATGTTTTTGTGAATATTGGCATGGTCTCTGGCATACTACCTGTGGTGGGAGTTCCCCTTCCCTTGATTAGTTATGGTGGTACATCTATGGTGACCATTATGGCGGCTTTCGGTATCCTTATGTCAATACAAACTCATCGTAAGCTTGTCAGTGCGTAACATAAAAATTTTTATCTATAATCAAAAGAGTCATAATGAAATTATTTAAGCATAAATCAGCAATTATTTTTTCCAGTTTTGTCTTCGTGGTTAGCGTCTTTAATACTGCCGCTTTTGCGAAAGATTTTTCCAATAAAAAGAACGTCAAACTCTTTATTCAGGAAATGGTAAAAAAACATAACTTTAGTAAAGAGCATCTGACAACACTTTTTACTGAAGCCAAACTGCATAATTCAATTTTAGAAGCCATTGCTCGCCCCGCTGAAGGCAAACCCTGGCACCAGTACAGACCCATTTTTGTTACCAAAAAACGAACACAAGGCGGCATTGCTTTCTGGAAAAAAAATGCAGCAGCACTGGCACGAGCAGAAAAAAAATATGGCGTACCACAAGAAATCATTGTGGCGATTATTGGTGTAGAAACGCGTTATGGCAGGCATGCAGGGCGTTATCCCGTCTTTGATGCTCTGGCAACACTTGCTTTTGCCTACCCTCCTCGTGCAAAATTTTTTAAAAGCGAGTTAGAACAGTTTTTACTAATGACACGCGAAGAAAAAATTGAACCAAAGAAATTGTTAGGCTCATACGCCGGAGCAATGGGGATGCCACAATTTATTTCCAGTAGTTTCCGTCGTTACGCTGTTGATTTTGATGGCGATGGCAAACGTGATTTATGGAATAACCCTACCGACGCCATTGGTAGTGTGGCAAATTATTTTCGCAAGCATCACTGGAAAACCGGGCAACCAATTACTCAAAAAGTTAATGTTTATGGAGAAAAACTTAACGGTCTTATTTCAAAAAGACTGAAACCTTCACACAGCATAACTGAGCTGCGTAATAATGGTGTATTACTGCCCTCTATCACAAAAGATTATGGCAAGGGTAAACTGTTAAAATTACAAACCAAACAGGATCCTGAATACTGGGTTGCCTGGAATAATTTTTACGTCATTACCCGCTATAATCACAGCGCGCTTTATTCCATGGCAGTTTACCAATTAAGCCAAAAAATAAAGCAGGGCTACTTAAGTTTATAAAGCGGGTAAGGTAAATGTTTTCAGTCTCACCAAAAATTCATTTTCTAACGTTAACATCTGCCGTATTACTGCAAGCATGCTCTTCTGCTCCTACATCAAACCCATCGTCCCGTTATCACGTTAAACAAGATTACGGTCCATCAAAATCAGTGGATGTGAGCCATGTAAAGAATGCGGTACCCAGAACGGTAGCTAAAAGTCGTTACGGCAATCCTAAACGATACAAAGTGCTCGGAAAATGGTATAGCGTCCGCGACAGTAGTAAAGGTTATGCAGAAACAGGAATCGCTTCATGGTACGGTAAAAAATTTCATGGTCACCGCACATCAAATGGTGAGACATACGATATGTATGCAATGACAGCGGCCCATAAATCACTACCTTTACCCACTTATGTCCGCGTCACACACCTGGAAAATGGTCGCAGCATTATTGTAAAAGTGAATGACCGTGGTCCGTTCCACCAGGGACGTATCATTGACTTATCCTATTCTGCCGCTAAAAAACTGGGCATTACGGCAACGGGCACGGGAAAAGTTAAAGTGGTCGCAATTGATCCTGAAACATTTCAAAAAAATCAGGCCTATCAACCCAAAATTAAACGGACTGCGGCACTAACCACAAAAGCTCAATTACAAGCTAAATCAAAACTGTATCTGCAAGCAGGTGCATTTAGCGACAAAACAAATGCTCTTCAATTACAAAGACGGTTAATCCGCATATTTAGCCCACAACAAATTCATTCCGAGTTTTCAGCTGATCAAAATATCTATCGCGTGCGCATTGGCCCCTTAGCAAGTGCTGATGTCGCAGACAAAATATCAACCCAATTATTAGACAAGGGTATTACAACAAAAAAAATCACCCTCGATTAAATGCAACAACATCATTAATTAACAACACAATTTCTTTGAAATACTAGGTTTACGACAGTATAAACGTTAATATGCATTATCATTTTTTGCCTTAGGAAAAACCATGCGCCTTTTTTTATTT